>Ga0316191_10000081_pt1 | contig 48388 bp, 31 predicted proteins | sample Eddworburr2cm_MG_FD_204928 | JGI IMG/M metagenome (GOLD analysis project Ga0316191, IMG submission 204928) | Coastal sediment microbial communities from Maine, United States - Eddy worm burrow 2 cm | ecosystem: Environmental > Aquatic > Marine > Coastal > Sediment | place: USA: Maine...
TTGATCCGTCCCGGCGGCTTCCTGGTCGTCCACGACGTGGCCTGGTTGCGACCCGACCCGCCGGCCGAGCTGCTCGAGTTCTGGAGCGGGGCCTATCCGGGCATCCGGTCGATCCCGGAGAACCTCGCCGCCATCCCGCCGCGCGGCTACGAGGTCGTGGGCCATTTCCCGCTGCCCGACGACGCCTGGTGGGCGGAGTACTACGGCCCGCTGGAGAAGCGCCTCGGGAAGCTGCGCGAGACTTACGCCGGCGACGCCAAGGCCCTTGCCTTCATCGAGGAGTCGGAGCGTGAGATCGAGATCTACCGCGATCATCCCGGGTGGTACGGCTCGGTCTTCTTCTTGATGCGGAAGACGTAGGGGGCCCGTGGCGCAAGGGTCGATTTCGGGGGTGTATAGTCGCCCCTCGAATCACGGAGGAGGCAGCCATGTTTGAAGGCTTGATCGGTCTGGTCATCCTGATCCTCGACGTCTGGGCCATCCTGAAGATCGCCCAGAGCGGCGCGTCCACGGGATCGAAGGTACTCTGGATCGTTCTGGTCCTGATACTGCCGATCCTCGGCCTGATCATCTGGTTTTTCGCCGGGCCCAAGGGCAGCTAATCAGGCAGATTGACGCCCGCTGGGGTCCGACGTATAGGAAGACACGGACGCGGCCCGGACGGGGCCCGCGCGTGAGGGGCTCATGTCGAATCGCTGCCTGTACTACCTCTTCTTCGTCCTGCTGCTGGCTTCGTCGGCCCTGGCCGCCGACGTGACCAACCCCGGCGAGGTCGAGAACCTCCTCGTCGATTCCAGCGGGGGCGACATCCAACTGGTTTGGGACCCGGTGACGGTCGATGCCGCGGGCAATCCCGAGACGGTGGATTACTACGAGATCTACCGCGGCGTGGATCCCGACTTCGTGCCGGACAAGGCGGGAGGCTCCAACCGAATCGGCACCTCCACCACGGGAGGTTTCACCGACCCGGGGGCGGCGGGCGACAGCGAGCCCCTGTACTACTACCTGGTCTGCGCGGTGGACCTGGACGGCAACCAGGGTGCGACGAGGCAGGTCTGGCTCGACACCCCCTCGACACTTTCCGGCTACTGGACCGACACGACCATCGAGCTCGACTGGACCGATGCACAGCCCCTGGCCGGGGTCGTTTCGTACAAGGTGTACCGCGGACGGGCCGCCGGTCAGTACGAGTACGTCGAGGACGTCGGCATGGCGAACGTCTATTCGGCCACGAGCCTCGAGGCCAACGTCAACTGGTACTTCTCCGTCACCGCGGTGGATATCGGCGGCAACGAGACCGCCTTCTCCAACGAGCACGTCGACCCGATCGCGGGGACCATCGACATGCGGGTCCACGACCAGGACGAGCTGTGCTGGGGCGCGAGCGGCTGCACGCCGACCCATCCCGACTACGTCCAGCGATCCGACGGATGGCAGATTCTCGTGCCGGCCGATTTCCCCGAGGGTGACTGGACGCGGGTCGACGTGACCTTCACCATGGAATCACGCCTGTGCGATCCTCCCGCCGGGGGAAACGTCACCAAGTGCGGTAGCGGCAACCCGTGCGTGGATCCGCCGTGCAACGGCGGATACAACACCTGCGGCGATCCGTGGGACCGCACGGCACACCTCTTCATGGTTCTGGACGACTGCATCGAGCAGGGTCACGCCTGCATGAACGACGACAACATCGAGCTGATGCGCACGGTCACGTCCTTCGGCACCGACGCGGATCCTCCGGACGGCACCGGTGTCGTCCCGCCGCGAGCCTTGACGCTGGACATCACCCCCTTCGTGCCACTGCTCGCGGGGCAAAGTCGCTACATCGGGGCGCACATCGGCCACTACGTGCAGAAGGGCCATTGGGTCTCCAGCGACTTCCATTTCAGCAAGCGGCCCGAGGAGGTCTCGCCCAAGAGGCCTGCCGACGGGATCGACCCCGTCTTCTTCCACAACAGCGGGAGCGGGCTCACCGGACCGTTCACGGTGGACGTGCCCGCCGAAGCCCAGCAGGTTCTCGGCCGACTCTTCATCACCGGCCACGGGGGCAACTCGGATCCCGCGTGCGGCAATCCCGCGGACGAATTCTGTCCCCGCACGAACAGGATCCTGGTAGATACGGACATCGCCTGGGAGGACGTCCCGTGGCGCGACTGCTGCTACCCGCGCGGAAGCGGCCTCTGTAACGGCTGCCGGGACTGGAACGCCTGCGGGTATCCCTCCTGCACCTACAACCGCTCGGGCTGGTGCCCCGGCGAGATCGCCTGCCACGACAACCTCGACGACGGCTGCGACCAGGACCTGGTGCTCACCGGCCCCTTGACCGCGGGCCAGAGCCACGACATCGGGTACGAGATCCTCGAGGTCAACGGGAGCTGGTCTCGCAGTCTGGTCGTCTACTGGTACGAGGAGTACGTCCCGTTCTGCGGCGACGACATCGTCGAGGGTGACGAGGTGTGCGACGGAACCGACCTGGCCGGCGAGAGCTGCCAGACCCACGGCTTCGACACCGGTACACTCACGTGCCTGGGTGACTGCTCGGGCTATGACACCTCCGGCTGCCGCAACTTCGAGTGCGGGAACTCCATCTGCGAGCTGTCCGCCGGCGAGGACTGTGTCTCCTGTCCGAGTGACTGCAACGGCATCCAGTCGGGCAATCCGAACCAGCAGTATTGCTGCGGCGATGGCGACGGCAACAACCCCGCGGACTGCACGGATTTCCGCTGCACCGCCGCCGGGAGGACCTGCGAGCCCTAGGATCACGTCGGGGATCACGCCTACGGGTGCCGCCGAAAGGTCGCGCAAGCGGCTGCGTAGATTGCCCCCCGCTGTGCACGATGACCTGTTAGGATTCGGGCGCCAACGGGCCCGCATCCGGGGCCATAACGGGTTCGACCCGGTAGGAGGAGGATAGAGATGCGCAAGAGACAACGTGCGTCGCGTCTGGTGGCAGGAATGGTCGGTGGTTTGTTGACGGTCGCCGCGGTTGCGGGTGGAGCGCTGGCGCTGTTCACGGAAGTCAACGCCGCGCCGCGCTGCATCTGCCCGAAGGTCTATGCGCCGGTCGTCTGTGACAACGGCAAGACCTACCCGAATCTCTGCGTCGCCAACTGCAAGCGCGCGAAGAACTGCGTGCCGATTCCCCTTCTCCCTCCCCCCATGTAGTCCTCGACCGACCGACGCCGGCGGAACGCACATCGGGCTCCGCCGGCGTCATTCTCCATCCCGGCCTCCGGTGGTGCGTCCCTCGCGAGAACGGCCCTCGCGCGGCTTCGCCACGCGGGGATGGCGGGCGACGAGCTGGCGCTCGCGATGCGACGCGAGCTCCGAGCGATGGACGTTCGACTCGAGGAGAACGACGATGAGTGAAGCTGCCAAGGCGGCGGTTGTGATAATGGCGACCTTCCTGGTACTGATCCTCGGGCTGACCGCCCTCGGCCTGATCGGGGCGATGCCGTGAGGCGCCTCGCCTTGGCGATCATCGTCTCGGCAGCCCTGCTGCCCCTCCACGGCGCCCAGGCTTCCGCGACCGACCCATCCTCGGAGCACGTCTTCGACGACGATCTGCAGGTCATATCGATCGTGCCCGGGGTGTGGCGACACGTCTCTCACCGCGAGGTGGAGGGCTACGGACGGGTTCCCGCCAACGGCCTGCTCGTCGTCGGCGGAGAATCCGCTGCGCTGATCGATACGCCATGGACCGACGAGCAGACGGGACAACTGTTCGATTGGGTCGAGGATCGATTCGGCGTCCGGATCGAGCACGTGATTGCGACCCACTCCCACGGCGACTGCATGGGCGGGCTCGCCGAGGCGCACCGACGGAAGGCGACGTCCTATTCCGGAGCCCTGACGGCCGAGTTCGCCCGCAGCGACGGGAACCCTGTCCCGCAGAAGACGTTCACCGACCGGCGACGGGTCGAGCTGGGAGAGACCGACCTCGAGCTGCGCTTCTTCGGAGGTGGGCACACCCGCGACAACATCGTGGTCTGGATCCCGAGCGCCAAGATGCTGTTCGGCGGCTGTCTGGTCAAACGCGACGGCGGCTCGACCGGCTATATCGACGAGGCTGACCTCGAGGCGTGGCCGGAAACCCTGCACAAGGTGAAGAAGGCATTCCCGCAGGCCGAGGTCGTCGTCCCCGGGCATGGCCGCCCGGGAACCCTGGATTACGTCGATTACACGATCGAGCTGGTCGAGTCCCTCTAATTACACACCTGATCCTGCGGGTCGTCCGAGGCCACGCCGCACAGCCCGCTTGCCGTCCAGGTCCGCGCGCCGTCGGACGACGCCCCCGGAGATCCGGCGGTGTTGTTCCCGTTGACCCAGATGACGTTGAACCAGTACGAGCCCGACTGGTTGAAGCTGGCCGTACCCGTGTTCCCCGCGTCGCAACCCGTCGCGACCTCGCCCTGGTAGGTGGTGAAATCGCCCATGGTGCCGTACACGACGACCGCGTGATCGTCGGAGCACGTCGAGGCGTCGAAGGAGATATCAACGTCGTCGGTGCCCGCTCCCCTGGAGGCCAACATCAGAGTGCCGCTGACGCCGTCTCCGACCGGAGGCGGTGCCGGGAGCGCCGTGCACGAGCCCGCGCAAGCGTACGTCTGAACCGACAGCACGGCCGCGCTGACCTCCGCCGCAGCGCCGGCGTTTTCCTCGACCCGGATCTCATAGGTTCCGGCACCGTTGGCGTTGTAGAACGAGGTCACGTCGTACGGGTTCGAATCGGCCTGCCCGTAGTCTTTCAGGACCGTGGAGGCCCCCCCGTTGACCAGGGACACGCGAGCGTTGGAGACCCAGTTGCCGCTGCTCACGGCCTCGACCGTCATGGTGGTGCCCGAGAGCGACCCGGTGCCGTTACAGCCTCCGCCCTGCTTCTCGTTGAGAACGATGCTGTACTGCCCGGGACCGCCGTTCCCGCCCAGATAAGTCGACAGGACGTTGTACGGGCTGTTGTCCGCGGCACCCAGCGCCTTGAGGGTGACGTCCGTGGCGTTCGGGGTCCGGAGAGAGACGCTCGTGCAGGCCGTGACGTCATAGCCGGGCTCGGTCAGACTCGTCCAATCCACCGACGCCGAGGTCGCGTCCAGGTCGTCGATGGTGAACGCCGCGCTCAGGGTCGAAACGACCGCGCCGTTGACCACCTCGATCGGATCGGTGTCCTGCGTCGCCGTCTCGGAGGCGATCGCATCGCCGTAGTTGAACGAGTAGCCCAGCGTCGCGGTCTCGACGGCACCGGCCTGGGTGAACTCCGGAGTGAACGCCGCGGAGGCGGTACCGCTCGTCGCCGCAGCCGGGCTGGTCTGCTGGATGCCCGTCTCGCCGATCGCCACACCTCCCACGGAGGCCGTGAAAGCCGCGCCCTCGTCGGGATAGATCTCCCCGGTGTCGGAGATGTTCGTGACGTCGAAGGTGATGTCGTTGATGCACACTGCCCCGCCGGCGGCCTCGAACCGGTAGGTCGCGGTGGCCGTGCCGCCGTGTTCGGGGATGGTGCCGAAGCTCTGAGGGTTCCCCGTCACGATGGCGCCCACGGCTGAACCGAGATTGACCTCGAGATCGGCCATGGTGTCGACGGCGTTGCCCTCGCCGGAGTTCTGCAGGGTGACGTCCACGTCCCACTGCTCGTTGGTTTCGATGATGCCGTTACCGTTACCGCACACCTCGGTGAAGTTGCCGGCGTCGTGGAACACCACACCGCAGCCCTGGTGGGGCCGCACGGTGGTGTCGCAGATCAACCGTTGTGCGTCGACGGCGACGTTGTCGAGGCCGTAACCGCCCGTGGTGTCGAACCCGAGGGTGGCGCTGTTCATCGATCCTACCCGCCACCGGAACCGGAGCTCGTCTCCGGCCGTGAGCCCCACGACGTCCCCGGAGACCGTCACCCAGTTCTGGGTCACGTTGCCCAGTCGGTTGAAGATCCGCTCACCCCTGTTGGGGGTCTCGTGGAAGCAGTCCTGCTGGCTCGGAGGATCCGCGTTGGACAGATCGTCGCCACCGTTGCACAACGGGTTGCAGTAGGTGTTGAAGAACAGGTTGGCGTTGTAGGACAGATCGGTGACCTTCTGCCAAGGGCCGGCGTTGACGCTGTACTGCACCACGGCGCCGTCCAGTCCGAATGTCCCCCCACCGGTGGAAGCCGCATCCACGAACTTGTACTCGTGATCGAACGTCAGCGTCGCTCCGGATCCCGAAGCGGGAATCGTCATGACCGTCGACTGGAGAACCGAGTCGAGGTTGTCGCCGTACGTCCCGGCGGGGAAGGCATCGGCCGGGTTCTCCCAGCAGAAGAATCCACCACCCGTGTTGCCTCCGCTCGAGCTCCAGAACCACTGGTCCGAGTAAGGATTGCAGTCGAGTCCGGCGGCGCCGGGGTCCCCGATACCATCGTCGTCCCCGGGGCCGACCTGGTGACTCCACCCCACGGGCTCAGAGCCGTCGAAGTCTTCGGTGAGCATCACCGTGCTGCCCAGATCGTCGATGTCGAGGTCGAAGGAGAAATACTGCGGTTGTGAAGCACCGTCGATGGTGTCGGCCTTGATGAAGACGTTGAAGGTCACGGTCGGCGGATTGGACGGATCGGTGCACTCGGTGCTGTTCGCGACCTTGAAGGTGAACGGGTCGGAGACCAGATCGTTGGTCGCGGTTCCGCCGGACGGCGCGAGCGTTCCGAAGCTCGCCGTGTCCTTGGAGATGCAGTCGATGTCCGGATCGGTGGTCCAGATGGTGGCCTCGACATTGGAGAGGCTGGTGGTGCCGTTGTTCCGGACCGTGATCGACAAGTCGACGATCTCGTTGGTGTCGGGGATGCCGTCGCCGTCGCCGGCGTTGGCGGTGTCGTCGATGCTCGCGATCCCCTGGACGATCACGTCTTGCTCGGGGCACTCCACGACAGTGGTGGCGTTCACTATGCCGGCCGGGCTGTCGTCGGTGTACCTGGCGTAGAGGATGTCGTCGGGCGTCACGAACAGCACGCCGTCGTCCGGGTCGACGCCATCATCCATCGAGTACGGCAACTCCAGCGCCCAGCGCGGCGCGGGACCGCTCAGGATGAAGGTCTCGGAGTCCTGGGTGCCGTCCGACGTGACCGTCACGGTTACCGGGTCGGAGCCGTTGCCGTCGAAGACGCTCACGCCGAGAACGCCGCCGGAGCACTCGTGGTAGCTGAACTGGTCGAAGGAGACCGTCCCGGGGGCTTCGGTGACGGTGCACGCGGTGGTCTGTGCTTCGGCGTGGTACTGGTCGTAGACCAGGTTCAGATTGTCGTAGGCGACGCCCCCGTTCGGAAGGGTGGCGACCGGAGATCGCGCGAGGGTGGCGTCGATGTCACGCTGCCAGATCGCCCAGCGCCACTGCATACCGGCTCGCGTCTCGCCCGCGACACCCGTGAGGAAGATACCGTCGAGATTGGCAGGAGGGTTCGCCGGGTCCCACGGCGTGGCGCTCTCCCAGTCCTGGGGCGAGAGCCCATAGAAGTTCCCCATCCAGTACGGGAAGTCGTTGATGTCGTTGACCCCGGGCGTTGCGACGCCTGTGTAGTCGTCGGTCCAGAGCTGCGTCGTCGAGATGGACGGTATCGAATCAACCCAGTTGTCGACCCAGAAGAACCACTCCGCGTAGATCCAGTTGTGGAACCACGGCTGGCCGTTGGAGGCGTTACCGGTGTACGCCGGCACGATGATGGGCGTGTACAACAGGTCGCTGGTGAACTCGAAGTCGTTCTGGGCGAACGTCCCACACGAGCTCGACGAGTCGTTGATCGTGTAGGCCCACGTTCCGTTGGTGTCGCACGACATTCCGGGATAGTCGTCACGGGTCTCGCTGCCGCACCCCGTCCCTCGCGTCCACGGCCCCGCGATGGACGAGATCGGCGCACCCGTGCACGGCGGGTAGAGGCACTGGTAGGTCTCCACATACGGGGTGCTCTGGAATCCCTGATCGGTTTCCATGTTCAAGCACTCGCTCTCGCCGACGATGTTGTCGTCGGCCTGCAGAAACTGGGTCTGGGTCAGCACCTGGGGCACGATGAAGCCGTCAGCGACCGAGGTGATCGAGAGCTCGAAGTCGTTGGACGACAGGCCCGAGCCCGCCGCCGACGGATCGACGTGGATATCGAAGACCGGTCCCGAGAGCAGGCCCGGACCCATCGGTCCGAGATAGACCGTCGGATTGCCGATGGTCACCGCCCCTGCCAGCGGACCGTTGACGGCAAGAGTGACCTCGACGTCCGTGAGCGACGGCGCGGCATCCGGGTTGCGGATCCCGAAGGTGTACCGGACGTACTCGCCCGCGTCGATGTAATCGCGGTAGAACTCCGCGCCGCTTCCGTTCTCGCATCCTCCGTTGATCAGGAAGCCCGCCTCGTCGAAGCGGGTCTGGCAGCTCACCGTGGCCTGCCGGCTCTGGTTCTGGTGGCCCGGATGGAGGTCGGTGTAGTCGATCGAGATGCTCTCGCCGTCGCTGATGTTCAGCGTGCCGTCGTCGCTCGATCCGGGGTCGCTGCTGACGGGCAGGGAGCCGGCCCACGTTCCGCACGACGAGCCCACGCAGTTTGTCCCGATCCATTGCGCTGCCGGGATGGTCTCCGAATCGGTCATCCCGCTGACAACCGTCTGGGCGGAAACCGTGGCGGCGTCGATCGGCGTCGCGTCGGTAACAGTCACTTCCAGTGAGTCGTCGCAGTTGTAGGTGCCCTTGTCGGACCCGACCGATGAATCGACGCTGCAGCTGTCGAACTTGTAGCTGGCAACGTGCGTCTTCCAGTTACCGGTTCCCTCGCCGCCGTCGGAGTATTCTCCGATGTACCACAGGGTGCAGCCGTCCGGATCGGCGGCCATTCCGGTGTAGTCGCCCCAGCGATCGCAGGTGTATCCGCACCCCACGCCATCGACGTAGTTGCCCGCGCCGGCGACCTGGAGGACCTCACTCTGCAGCGTGCCCGCCGCGTCGCCCGCCTCTCGCCCGGTGACCCAGATCTGGGTGTAGTCGGAGAAGCTGGACTTGGTGTAGCCGATCGCCATGTTGCCGAGCTTGTCCACGGCCAGGTCCGGGTAGTACCGGAACTCGTCGACCGATCCGAACGCACCGCCGGCTTGCTGATCCTCGAGGGACGGGCTCACGCCGCTGACGTCGAGCTTGATCCAGTCGATGCAGGCCTCGGTGGCACCGCCCCCGATGTTGCAGAAGACCGTCCGCGCCGACCACACGGCGCCGTCACGGTATTCGGCGTCGAGCAGCGGCCCCGCGGAGGTGTCGTTCTTGGTCTGGCTGATCTGGGTGTCTCCCAGCTCGGGGGCGTTCGGCGCGACGCCCGTGTAAGTCGTGCTGACGTCCCCGTAGAGGGTGGGGTCGCTGGGCGCGAAGGGATCGGCCCAGCGGTAGACCCGGACCGACCCCGAGCCGTCCGGCTGGGTGAGGATGTGGTGCGGCGTGCCGGGCGACGGCCACTGCCCGGTGTTGAAGCCGCGAATCCGCGCGGGCTGCGGCGTCCGGTAGGTGCTGACACCGAACTCCGCCACCTGAAGGGGGTCACCGCCGTACATCGCGGTCTTGTCGAGAGCATAGATGCGCGAGCTGTCGAACTGGCCGGTGCTGTAGCTGAACATGTTGGCGCCGACATAGATGGCGTCGAGGCCGATGGCCATGTGCGGATAGTCGATGCCGGCCGAGGGCAAGAGCTCGTCGGCCCGGAACTCGTAGCGATTCCACAGCATCGTCGGGTCGCCGGTCTGGGTCGCCGCGATGCACAGGTAGGTCCCATTGGAGCCGAAGTTCATCCCACCCATGACGAACCGGTCGTTCTCTTCGTCGTAGTCCACGAAGGGGTCGAACGGAGAGTCGCAGTTCGGGAGGCCTGCGAAGAAACCGGGTAGTGAGATCTCGTTGCCCATCGGGGTGCCGTTCTTGTCCCACACGCGGTAACGCTGATTGACGATCGTGACCAGGTGCCCCGGCCCCGCGGTCATGATCGGATCGGGCGGAACGCTGCCGTTCGCGTCGATGGCCTCGAAGGAGACACCCTGGAAGGACGGGCCGTCGATCATCCTGGGCTCGGCGACCTGCGCCTCCGGTGTCTCGGGGCCGAACCGGGCCTCCTCTTTCAGCCGGAGGTACTCCTCCCAGGGAATCCCCGTCTTCGGGTCCACGGACCTGGGGCGGCCCTCGACGTGCCCCGGGTCGGGGATCCCGGCGTCGTCCTCGAGGTCACGGACGTCGACGGGGGTTGCCTGATAGAGCTCGTCTCGAACGACCGCAACCGGCGCGTCGTCATCACGGGACACGGCGACCTGGCTGCCCGTGCCCGTGCCGTCGTCGACCGCGGTACCTGCGAGTGACGTGGATACCGCGACCCTGGCGTCCCGCCGTGCACGGCGCTGCTCGGCCTTCCAGGCGTCCAGCTCGCGCCACGCCTCGGGGGTGTTCGGCCTGTAGCCCGGCAACCAGCGTGCCGAGGTGTCGACGTCTGCAACGTCTTGGCTCGAGAGCGTCTGGCCGGTCGAACCCTGACCTGGGACCCGCATGCGGACGGGCTGCCTGAGCAACTCCTCGAGCGTCGTGTCGAGCCTGAATCGCTCGACGCTCGTGTAGTTCCTGGCGACCCGCGGCGGGATGGCCCCGCAGGTCGGTCCCGCGGCACTCGTCGGATCGACGGTCACGAGCGGGGTGCTCGCGATCTCCTCGCCGGCGGACGCCGCCAAGGACGGCGGAGCCTGCGTCAGCACCAGGGCCATCACGGTTGCACAGCAGATCAGCTTGCGCGGGGCCGAGCTGTCTTGGACCGGGCCGTTCCATCTCATCGATGAGCTCCTTGCCGACGCAGGGCGACCTGCATTCGCTCCCTCGGATCGGACGGGCCTATCTGCGCGCAGACGGTCCCCCCCCGTAATACGCCCTAATCGTACGCAGGTAACGAGATAGCGGCCGTCAGGGATACCCCTACCCTCCGGGTGGGATAACCCTACCAAAGCCGTCGCGGCTCGCTGGGGTCTGGCTATTCGGCGGCGAAGCTGGGTTTGATTCCCATTTCTCGGAGCAGGCGGTGGGCGCCGTCCACGCGGTCCATGACCCACAACATGTAGCGCACGTCGGTGTGGATCGATCGCACCCGGTCGGGCTCGTAGTACCAGTCGGACAGAAGGCTCTCCCAGGCGCCGTCGAACAGCAGCCCCACCAGCTCGCCGCGGCCGTTGAGGGTCGGCGAGCCCGAGTTGCCGCCGGTGGTATCCACCGTGGACAGGAAGTCGAGCGGCACCGAGCCCAGGCTATCGAGACCGTACGGGCCACGATCGCCGTCGCGGATGGCTTGCAGCAAGGGCTCGGGCGAGTCGAACGGCTCGACACCGGTTTCTTTCTCCAGAAGTCCCTCGAGGGTCGTGAAGGGCTCGTAGCGCACGCCGTCACGAGGGCTGTAGCCGGCGATATGACCGGTGGTGACCCGAAGGGTGGAGTTGGCATCGGGGTAGACCGGCAGCCCGAGGCTGCGCTGGTGAGCGATCAGCGCCTCCATGAACCGCGGCCGGGCCTCTTCGAACCGACCGGTAAGGGCCTCGTCCTCGGCTTCCATCTCGAGGTCCACGGGGTAGAGCGCGACCGCAAGACGGATAAAGGGATCGTCGCTCGCCTGGAAGGCTTCGACTGACGCGTCCATCCATTCGAGCCGGGTCTCGAGGCTTTCGAGCCCGGTGTTGGCGTACATCGCATCGAGAACGGCGTCGAGCTTGTTCGAATCGACTCCATCGGCGCCGATCCCGAACTGCTTGTCGAACACCGCCACACGCTTGTCTGCCGGGAGGGCAGCGTACATCCGGATCGCGTCCCCCCAGACCCACCGGTCCACCCGTCGATCGTAGGTGCTCTCCATACGCTCCAGGCTTCGGCGCATCCGGCTCAGATCGCGTTCCTGGTAGCCCGGCTCCCGCTCCATGTCCGGCTTGAGGTTCTCGTGGGCCAGGCGATAGAGACGGCTAGCCGCGCGCAGCATCGTCGAGCGCCGCACGATGCCCCAGTACAGATCGCGCTCGCGATTCAGCTGATCCTCGGCCACCAGCTCGCGAAGATCGTCCAGCGCGGTGCCGTAGCGCGCGGTGCGCGTCTCGTCGGCGGCGATCCACGAGGCAAGCTCCGTTTCCATCTCGCGCTTTGCCGCGGCGACGTCGACGCGGTCGAAGCCCGCGAGCATCCCCGTGTAGTTCTTGGTCATGTTGTTCAGGCCGGCGAGGAGCGGCGCGACCTTGAGCTCGGCATCGGGATATTCCTCGACGGCCTGTTCCACGGACGTCAGAAGCGCCCCGTAGACCTCGAGCGCCATGGGGTAGGACCAGCCGATCCGGTTTCTGACCTCGTCGGCGAGGCGGTATCGGTTGGTTCTTCCGGGATAGCCGGCCACCATGACGAAGTCGCCGTTATCCACCCCGTTCGTCGCCACCTGCAGCCGGTGCTTCGGGCGGTACGGTACGTTTTCGGGCGCCGGCTCGGCGGGCCGTCCGTCCGGTCCGACGTACGCGCGGAGAAACGAGAAATCGCCGGTGTGACGCGGCCACATCCAGTTGTCGACGTCGCCGCCGTACTTGCCCACGGACCGCGCAGGTGCGTAGACCAGACGCACATCGCGGATTTCCAGTTGGGTGAACCGCTGGTAGATCACCCCGCCGTAGAACGAGCTGACGCGGCAGCGTACGCCGTCTTGCTTCTCGCACTCCGCCACCAACGCCTTCTCGGCGGCCTCGATGGCGTCGTAGCGAGTCTTGCCGCTGGCGTTTTCGGGCACCGCCCCGAGGACCCTGTCGGTGACGTCTTCCACGCGTGTCGTCACCAGCACGCGACTCCCGGGCGCCGCCGACAGCTCTTCCTCGAGCGAACCGGCCAGGAAGCCGTCTTCGAGGATGTTGTTCTCTTCGGTGGAGTTGTGCTGGATCGAGCCGTAGGCACAGTGGTGGTTGGTGACCACCAGGCCCTGGTCCGAGACGAACGATGCCGTACACCCGCCGAGCCAGATGACCGCACCCATCGGATGAGCGGTGAGATCGGAGAGTGAGGTCGCGTCGACCTCGAGGCCGGCGGCCTTCATCGCGTCACCCAGCTCGGGCAACTGGCCGGGCATCCACATCCCTTCGTCGGCCACGGCAACGGCAAACGCCGCAAGACAGGCCAGGATCAAGACGACGATCCGTCGCATCGTTTTTCCTCCGATGGGGTATTCAGGTTCGTCCCTCATTATAGATGGGGTCTTCACGCGGACACGATGTATGGACCGCGCTCGACGTACTGTGGCGCCAGCGCGTAGGCCACCGCGAGAGCTTCCCCCAGAGGCGCTGGGCATGCGATCCTTTACGTGTGACTCGCCTCGGCGCGGTGGCAAAGGTACCGCCCCAGCGACCGGATCGCCTGATCGGCCGACGGGAAGACCGGGATGCCGGCCGAGCGCAGCGCACGGACCAGCGGGGCGTAGCGCGGTCCCGAGTCGACCACGACGATCATCGGCTTGTTCGCCTCGGCAAACAGTCGCGGGATCCGCTCCGTCAGGGAACCCTCGGAGTCGAGCTCTTCCGGCGCCGTCTTGAGAGCGGCGGTGAGCGGTACGATCCCGACCACCACGGCATCGACCTCGTCGGCTTCCAGCATGACGCGGACCGCGCCCTCGTAGACCTCTTCCGGCGCCATCGGAGTGATGTCCAGGGGGTTGCGTGGGTTGGCGAGACCGCCCAGACGGTTTTCCTTCAGGACCGCGGCCAGCCTCTTTGTGGACTCCGGCGACAGCGTCGCCATCTCCACCTCGTACCGCTGGCCCTGGATCGCGTCGGCCATGCCCACGGTCTCGAAGCCCGCGTTCGAGACGACGCCGACGCGCACGCCCCCCACCGGCTTTCCGTGAAGGGCGGTGCACAGCTCCACGAGCTGCTCGAACTCCTTGAAGGTATCGGTAACGAGAGCGCCGGCCTGTGCCGCGGCGGCCTGGCAGACGTCGTAGTCTCCCGCCACCGAGGCGGTGTGTCCGGCGGCGGCGCTCTGGCCGGGCTCGGTCCGCCCCGCCTTGTAGAACACCACGTCTTTGCCGGCCTCGGTCGCCTGGCTGATGTTCCGGAACAGCTCGAGGCCATCCATGTTGTTGAAGCCCTCGGTGTAGACGCCGATGACGTCGACGTCGTCGCGCTTGCCGATGGCCGCCAGGACGTCCGACGCGGTGACGTCGATCTGGTTTCCTAGGGAAACCGCGAAGGCCGGGTCCAGGGTCTCCAGGTTGCTCATGCGGCTGACGATGAAGGCGCCGCTCTGGGAGACCAGGGCGACCGGCCGGGCCGGCGCCGACCAGCGCTTGTCGAGACGGCTCTGGGGGATGAACAGCGTGTCGTAGCGCGCGGGCTTCGAGATGGCACCCAAGCTGTTGGGTCCCATGAAGACCGGGCCGCCGTCAGCCCGCTTGTGGCGCATCGCGATGGCCTCGCGCACCGACGACGCGATCTCCTCGCTGCCCTCGGTCTCGCCCACCCCGCCGGGAATCATGATGGCCGCCTGCACCTTGCCGCTCTCGACCGTCTCGCGAACGATCGCCGGAAGCTGACGGGCCGACGCCGCGATGACCAGCAGGTCCACGGGCTCGGGCAGCTCGGCGATGCTCGCCACGCACGGGACGCCGTCGATCTCGGAGTCGTTCTCCTTGATCACGTAGGTGTGGTCCTTGGGGAAGCCGCAGTCGATGACGTTCCTGAGGATGATCCGGCCGAAGTTCATCGAGCTCGACGACACGCCGAGGACCGCGATCGACCGTGGCTCCAGGAGCCGCTCGACCTTGTCGAGCGGTCGAGGCGGAAGGGCCTTGGCTGCCGGCGCGAGGCGGCCGCGTCCGTCCAGCGGCACCAGCCGCTGCTGCCGGAAGGCGAAGGGGTTGACCTCGAGCTCGGCGACGTCCGGTCCGACCTCGCCGCGGTCGACGCAGAATCGCTGCGCCAGGAGCAGGAAGGCGCGGAAGCACCGCAGCAGCTCACCGTCCGAGACGATCCGACTGCGGCCCCGCGCCCGTCCGGAGAGGATCTCGTAGGCCGCGGTCTCCTTGAAGAGCTCGAGGAACTGCTCCGCGGTGGTGTCGATGGCGGCGGCCTTGGCCACCGCGAGCCCGGGAAGCATCTTGTCGGCCAGGTACTCGGTGTCGATGCCGCCCAGGCCCGCCGCGATCACCGGCCCGAACTCTCGGGTGGCCCGGATCCCGACGAACAGCTCGTTGCCGAATCCCGGCCGCACGCGCTCGACGTACTCGACCACCAGCACGCCTCGAACATCGGCATTCTCGCGATGTCGCGCGATCATCCGGTCGATCTCGGACTTCACGGTCTCGTAGTTTTTCGGCACGAAGGCGATGCCCGCGGCCTCGGTCTTGTGGACGATGTCGGGCGAGACGATCTTCAGGACCACCTGGTCGCCGGGGAAGCGGGCGAGGTCCTCTTCCGAGATCAAGTCCTCGGTGGGAACGAAGACGTGGTGCGGCGGGGAGATGGCGCCGACCAGTTGCACGAGGGTGTAGACCTCGTGTTCGAAGAGCTGCCGGCGACCTTCCTCGTAGACCTGCTCGAGCGTCCGCTCGACCGCGTGGGCCTCGGCTCCCGACAACCGGTCCTCGACCTCGACGACCTCGAAGACCGGGGCGTCGGGACGCTCGGGCTCGGCCAGGTGCTCGGTCTCGAGGGTCTCGATCCAGTGCCGGACTGCCGCCGAGGTTCCCCCTCGCTCGAGACCGTCGAGGTACGCCTGCGCCGCGTTGCGACCGAATCGAAACGCGCGGCGGTTGACCTCGACCACGCGCTCACCCTTGCGGGCGAACATCTCGGCCACGGCCTCTTCCAGGTCGTTGGCCTCGATGTCCATGAACAACGACGACGCCCCCAGAATCGCGATGTTGGCCGCCCGGCCCGAGCCGGCGGCTCGACCGATCCGGTCCGCGTCGATCAACACGTGACGGGGATGGACCGCGACCCGGTCGAGCACCGACTCGATCGGCGGGTAGTTGCCGATGTTCACGAAGGCGTTGACGCTCGACACCAGCGCGCCGCCCTCGCTGAGGTAGTGCAGGTAGCGAAGCGACTCGAGAGGCTCGACCGAGATCAGCAGATCGAGCTGCCCGGTGGGAATGAGGTCGCTGTAGATCTCCTGGTCGGAGATCCGGAGGTGCGACTGCACTCCCCCGCCGCGCTGGGCCATGCCGTGGACCTCGGCCTGCTTGACGTGCAGGCCGCGCTTCAAGGCTGCGGTCGAGATCGCCTGCGCGATGGTCAGGATGCCCTGGCCACCGACCCCGGCGAGGATGACGTTCTGCTTCAGGGAAACACGTTTGTGCGTCAGAGTGGTCATGGTCACCTCACGCACCGACCGTCACGGTCGCTGCTTCCGTCGGAGCCTGCTTGCGCTTGACGTGAATGCAGGCGCGAGTGGGGACGATCACGCTCAGCCCGCGGTGCTCGACTTCTTTCTTGACGAGATCGACGTTCTCGGCGTGCTTTTTGGGGTGGGGGTCCATCACGTGGAGGTGGTCTTCGTTGACGCCGAGCCCGCGCAGGACCTCCAGCAGGCGCTCGCCGGTGGTCAGCGACTCCTGCGCGCCCGTCATCGCCACGGTGGCGTTGTCCAGGATGAAGACGGTCATGTCGGCGTTGCTGCGGGCGGCACCGATCAACGGCGTCATCCCGGAGTGCGAGAAGGTCGAGTCGCCGATGGTGCAGATGACCGGGTGCGCCCCGGCCTGGGCCGCACCGTGGGCCATGGCGATCGACGCCCCCATGTCGACGCAGGCGTGGACGGCGCGGTAGGGCGGCAGCACGCCCAGCGTGTAGCACCCGATGTCGCTGAACAGGATCGGATGGGCGTGGATTGCGGTCGCCTCGACGATCGCCTTGAAGCTGTCGATGTGCGGGCAACCCTTGCAAAGCTGGGGCGGTCGCCCCGCGAGATCGTCCACGGGGCGGAGGGTCATCGTCACCGGTCGTCCCAGCGCGGTTGCCAGCAGGTCGGGGCTGAGCTCGCCCGTGGGTGGAAGGTCACCGGTCAGCTTGCCCTTGATCGCCTTGCCCGGGACCCCGAGCACACCGTTCAAGCGCTTCTCGATGAAGGGGTAGCCGTCCTCGGCCACGAGGATCTCGTCGCAATGATCGACGAGCCGGCGAATCAAGGCGACGGGAAGCGGGTAGTGACCCAGCTTCAGGATCGAGTGCTCGTTGGAACCGCCCAGCGCCTCCATGACGTAGTTGTGACCTAGACCGGCGGCGATGATGCCGCGCGGACCGGATAGCGTCAGCCGGTTGAGCTCCGAGCTCTCGGAGGTCTCGACCAGCGTCTTCTGGAGGTCGATGAGACGGCGGAAGCGGCGGCGCGCGATGGACGGCACGAGCGTCCAGTCGTCGGGGCTCGGGAACGGACGCGGCTCGCCCACATCGCTCGGGCTCTCTTCCGGCGACCGTGTCACGACGTCGGCCCGGCTGTGGGCGAGGCGCGTCACCAGACGGACCATGACGGGCAGCCCGACCTGCTCCGAGAGCTCGAAGGCCCGGAGCGTCATGTCGTAGGCTTCCTGCTGGTTGGCGGGCTCGAAGACCGGGATCTGGGCGAACTCGCCGTAGTGGCGGCTGTCCTGCTCGTTCTGCGACGAGTGCATGCCCGGGTCGTCGGCCACCGCCACCACCAGGCCTCCGTTGACGCCGGTGATGGCCGAGTTCATGAAGGGGTCGGCCGCGACGTTCAGGCCGACGTGCTTCATCGACACCAGGGCGCGTTTCCCGGCGTAGGACATCCCCAGCGCCTCTTCGTAGGCGACCTTCTCGTTGGCGGCCCACAGGGCAGAGACCTTGCCGCTCGCCCCCGCGCCATGCTCGATGTATTCGAAGATCTCGGTGGCCGGCGTCCCTGGGTACGAGAACGCGCCGGCGATCCCCGCGTCGATGGCGGCCTGAGCCACCGCTTCGTCACCCAACAGCAATCCCACTGGCATGGCTGTCTCCATGTACGGATTCGAGGAACGAAATTGAGAGGTCTGTGGGTGTCATTCTAGCGACGATCGGCCGAGCCTTCCAAAGGACGGGCCCCGGTTCGAAGCCGAAAAACCACCAAACATGTCCGGATGTATTCCGCCATGGTCCGGGTGTTCCGAACGCGGTGGGTTTTCGGTCCCGGGAGGGTGCAATCTTGGGTTTCCTACGGGCTCACACGCGATTCCTGTTCGTCAGCGCTCTGACGATTCCCCTGCTGACATGGATTCCGTCCTCCGCCTCCGAGATCATGCCTTCGCCGTGGACGCGTGTGGGGCCGGCCCCCACCGGCGCTCTGGTCAATGCAGGCTGCGCGGTGGATCCGCGTGACAACCAGGTGCTCCTGTTTGCCAGCCGCGGACCGGACGGCACCCAGACAGGCGAGGACGAAACCGAAGGGCTCTGGAAGACGACGGATGGTGGCGCGACCTGGCAACGGGTCTCCGCGGGAGTCGGTAGCTCGATCAACGGCGGCAAGGGGCTCCGTTTCGATCCTCTCGACCCCGACCGCGTCTTTGTCGGTCAGGAGAACGTCACGCGCTGGTGGATCAGCGAGGATGTCGGAGAGAGCTTCGCGGCCGGCGAGAGCACACCGCACCACATCATCGACTTCGACTTCGATCCGCTGGACAGCGACGTCATCTATTGCGGCACCGACCACGCGGTCTACAAGTCCCTCGATGCGGGAATCACGTGGACGCCCCTGCACGACAACGGCCTTCCCGCGTTTGGCCCGCAGAGCGCCACGGCAGGCGCCGTCGTCGCGGATCCCGACCACAGCGGGACCGTCTACGCGGGCTTCCTCTACGCCATCCTTGCCGACGTCTGGGGCGTCTACAAGACCACGGACGGCGGGCAGACCTGGGTCGTGAAGAACGCCGGGCTGCCGGAGGGCGGATGGCCGTTGCAGGATCGCGCGATCGAGGATCTCGCCATCGCGCGCTCGGACACGAACATCCTCTACGCCGTGCTCTCTTTCGTCCCGAAGATCTTCAAGACGACTTGACGGCGCGGAGTCCTGGGTCGAGATCGTCTCCGAGGCGTTCCCGGATCGCTTCAATCCGGCAGGGGCCAGCGCGAGAACCGTCGTCGTCGACCCGCAGGACAGCCGCCGCCTGTTCGTCTCGACCCAGGAGTACAAGGTGGTCTTCTCGAACGACGGCGGGCGGAGCTTCCAGGACCTCGGTTACTTCCCCGAGGTGGAAGAGCTCGACGACGGCCAGGCTCGTGTGACGATGCCGGACGGCTCGACTCAAACCAACCAGACGGTGTCGATCGCGGTGTCGGCGTCCTACGGGAATCCCAACCGGATCGCGATCGATCCCCAGGACCCCCGGACGATCTACGCCCCGAGCGCCCTGGGCTTGTACAAACGGCGGATCCTCGAACCGGTCCGTACGCTCCGGCTTGCCACGACGGCCAACGACGTCGATCTGGCGTGGGGTGCAGTGCCGGAGGCGGCCTCCTACCGTGTCTACGCCTCCGATACCACGTCGGCACTCCGCGCGTCGTGGACGGTGCTGGGGGACACCTCGTCGACGGGCTTCACCGACGCCGGTGCGGCGTTCCTCCCCGACCGTCACTACTCGGTGGTGGCACTCGAGGCCGAAGGGCACCTGGGCGAGTGGTGACCTGACCGCGAGAACTGCACGGCATGGACTCGGCAGGTCACCATGCTCCTCGAGGGCAACACGAAATATGCCGACGCACGATTCAAGAACATGGCCTTGAACCAACACGAACGGATCGAATTCAAGAAAGCAATCCGTAGATCCCAAAGCGCACTATCCCTGTCTTAATTGTTCGAACAGACGCTGCTTGACTCCCACCCCAAATCGGTGTCTTAATTGAGTATTCAGTTTCAACGCGGAGCCGCACAAGATTGGGGGGGGCGGTGTCGGAACTCGCGTACGAACGCGAGAGAGAGGTTTCGCGCATTTCTGCGCGACGCTACGGTTGCACCCGCAGATCCTATTCCGTCGCGACGCACGCCGTCGCGAGGCATCTAGCGCTCCTTGACGATCGGTACTTCCCGTGCTGCGGGGTTAGCCCCGCCCGCGGTCCCCCGGTCTACAACGAGGATGTTGTTTTTGGGGGGAAGTACCGAAAGGAGACAAGCTAGATGACTAAGAATCTCAGATTGATTGCCCTGTGCATCGTGCTCGCCTGCGCCGCGTTCGTGATGGCGGAGGACGGCACGGTCGAGGTCAGGGTCTACGACACCCAGGGCAATCTGGTGACCAACACTACCCTGCTGGCGCTGACCGAGAATGGCGGCATGGCGAAGTACATGCCCCGTCCCGACGGCGTCTTCGAGATCAACGCTGCCGTGGGCGACAAGATCGAGTTCATCGTTGGGGCACCGACCCTGTCCCGCGAGACGATCAAGTACAACGAGATCGTCCCCGCCTCCGAGCAGATCAACCTCCAGAGCGCTGCCGTGGATGCGCCCGCCAACGATGATTGCGAGGACGCGATCCCGGTGGTCCCCGGAAGCCTCACGGCGGGCTCGACTCTCGACGCCACATTTGACAACGTCGGCACGTGCGGTACCTCTAATACCGCTCCGGGCGTCTGGTACACGGTCACGGGCACCGGTAACGAAATGAGCGCAACGACTTGCCCCGATCTGTTCCCGGGCGCCGGCGCCGACTTCGACACGAAGATCAGCGTTTTCTGCAAGGACTGCCCCGAGAAGACCTGCGTGACCGGCAACGACGACGTCTCCTGCAGCTTGATCTTTCGCAGTGGGGTGACGTGGTGCTCGCAGCCCGGCGCCACCTACCTGATCCTCGTCCACGGCTTCAGCAGCAGCGTCGGGAACTTCGACCTGGGTGTCTGGGAATCCGGCGGCGCGTGCGAGCCCGACGTGCAGTGCCTGCCTCGGGGCGCCTGCTGCACCTGCCTCGATCCGCCTTACAACTGCGACATCGTCACCCAGGCCGCCTGCCTGGCAAAGGGCGGCATCCCTCGTGGCTCCGGCACCAACTGCACTCCGCAGCTCGGCGATCCGGTGGTGTACGAGTCCTATCCTGGCCTGCCGATCACCGGTCCACCGGTGTCCGACACGATTACCGTTGCGGAGTCCTTCACCATCGGTGACGTGAACATCGATCTGGGAATCACCCACACCTGGATCGGGGATGTGGAGGCCACGGTTTCGCACGGTGGCGTCTCACAGTTCGTGTGGAACAACCAGTGCGGCTCCGCGGACGGACTCAACGCCACGGCCGACGACGCCGGACTGGAATCACTGTGCTCGACCCTCGCCGCCGGACCGATCGACTCGGTCTTCTACGCGCCCGAGATCGGCGGCATGCCTCCGCTGTCCAACTTCAACGGCATGGACTCGGCGGGTGACTGGACGATCACGGTCGCGGACACCTTCGCCGCTGCCGACGACGGTATCCTCACCCAGTGGTCGGTTCACATCGACGGCGTGGGGAGACCGCCTTGCGAGCTGAACGTTACCCTGTGCCACCAACCGGACGGTAATCCTCCGCACACGATCACCGTCGGGGAGAGCTCGGTCACCGCGCACCTCGATCACGGGGACACGCTCGGTCCTTGCGAGGGTGACGGCGGAAGCTCCGACGGCTCGTTCGGAAACTGACCGGTAACGAGGCGCGGAGACGGTAAGACAGCCGCGGCGCGCCGATGAATCAGGGGAGCCCGGGAACGACCCCGGGCTCCCCTTTTCTTATTCCTCTTCGAGAGCGGCGCGCCCGCGGGGCATCGTGAAGCGATCACGGGTGCGGCAGTACTCGAGCCCTCCCATCCTGCCGATGGCGGCAAGACGATCGGCGTCGATGTTCAGGCGGTCGTCGATCAGATTGTCCCGCACGTGCAGGTGAACGACTTCCCCGATCACCAGGTTCGCGCCACCCGGCACCTCGGGCGCGAGGCGAATCACCTCGCGGGTGCGGCACTCGTAGGCCAACGGCGAAGCAGCGACTCGCGGCGCCTTGACGGCACTAGAAGGGGCCGTCTCGAGAGCGGTGAGGTCGAACTCGCTCTCGCCGTGGGGCAGCGGCTCGCCCGCCGCGGAGACCTCGCGACGGTAGGCTTCGACGGCCAGGTTGACGACGAACTCCCCTGTGCCGCCCTCGGCGACCGGCTTGCAGTTCCGGAGGGTGTCCTTCTCGCCGCCGTCGGGCTTGTTGGCGGGGCAGAAGACCACGGTCATCGGCTCGGCGCCGACGCCGCTGAAGAACGAGTACGGGGCCAGGTTGGGCCGACCGTCGACGGAAAGGGTCGAGACGAACGCGATCGGACGGGGAACGATCGAGCCGATCATGAGGCGGTAGCGTTGGCGCGGCTCCAGATCAGCCGGTTTGATCTCCACGCTTCACTGCACCTTGGCCTCGGCAGGAACCGGCAGCTTCTTCTTCTCGAGCTCTTCGTTGATGACCGCCGCGAACTCCTCGAAGGGCTTGGCTCCTGACAGGAAGCGGCCGTTGACGAAGAATGCCGGCGTTCCGGTGGCGCCCAGCATGATGGCCTCTTTCGCGTCCGCGTCAATGAGCTTCTTGTTCTCGAGGTCCATCAGGTCTTTCTCGAACTTCGCCATGTCGAGATCGAGCTCTTGAGCGTACTGCACGAGGTTTTCACGCTTCAGCTTCTTCGTGTCGGCGAATAGCTTGTCGTGGTACTCCCAGAACTTACCCTGCTTCCGAGCGGCCTCGGAGGCCTGGTGGGCCAGGGGCGCGTCCTTGTGCATCGGGAGCGGGTGGTGCTTCCACGCGATCTTGACCTGATCGCCGTAGACTTCCTGGATCTTGTCGAGGGTCGGACCGACCCTCGCGCAGTACGGTCACTGAAAGTCCGAGAACGTGGCGATCGTGACCGGTGCGTTGCTCGGTCCGCGAAGCGGCGACTTGTCGGTCTTGACGGTGTAGACCTTGTTCGGGTCGGGGGCGTTGATCCGCTTGGCCTGGGGCGGCACTTGCGGCTTGGCTGCCGCGACGGCGTCGACCTTCTGGGACACCTGCGTGATGCGGGTTTCGATCTCGCCCAGCTTGGTCTGCAGGCTCTCCTCGAGCTTGCCGACGTCTCGCCAGCTCGCCCACGACACCACCGCCAGGACCGCGATCGCGATCAGGGTGGCGAATTGCAGCGAATTTCCGCCGGCAGGTGCCGCCGGCGCCGGTGCCGGCGGTTCAGGATTCCGATTCGGACGGTTTCTCTTGGACATTCGACCTCCCAGAACCACCTAGCCTACCACGAAATCGTGGCCGTAGCCCCGCCGGGGGCGGTCTCCGGAGGTCGGCGAGGCCGGCGTCCGGCGGCGAAGGAGGAGAATTCGGGGATCCCCCGACGGCCGCCTTGCCCCGATCGGGGTAATCTGAGAGCAGGTGGTCTCGCGCCCTCCATCCGCGTATCAATAAAGACCGGACATTCGAGACCGCCCCGGGAGATCCCTTTCGATGCACTCGAACCGCGCCGCTTCAATGATGCGCACCCTGGCCGTCACCCTCGTGGCGACATCCATCTGTCCGGTCTGGGCCGGCTCTCTGACGCCTCGCCTCGAGGAGGCGCTGATCCACACCGGACCGGATGACCTGGTCCCCGTCGTGGTGCTGATGGAGGCGTTCCCGGCTCAGGACGAGCTGCTGGCCGAGGTTCGCGGCCTCAACCGCCGGGACCGGCGCGCCCACGTCGTGTCGGTTCTCAAAGACAACGCCGAGCAGAGCCAGGCGCCGATCCACGCGGCCCTGGCCATCGACCAGGGTGTCGTCCGCGACGTCCGGGTGCTGTGGGGAGTCAACGGCATCGCGCTCGAGGCAACACCGGGAATGATCCAGCGACTGGCGAGGCTGCCCGGTGTCGAGCGCGTGCTCTACGACCACGCGACCGGCCATCTCGAGAGAGTCGAGGGCGACTCCACCCGATCTGCGCCCGAGCGCGGGGACGGGGCCGGACCTACCGGGGGCGACACCTCGGGTCCGAACCCGGATGCCACCGTCCGCGGCGAGGTGATCGCCATGGGCGCCCAGCAGGTCTGGGACGAGCTGGGCTACACCGGCGCGGGCCTGATCGTGGCGGTCATCGACACGGGAATCGACCCGACCCACCCCGACCTGGCCGACCACATGTGGACCAACCTCGGCGAGGTCCCGAGTAACGGCCTCGACGACGACGGCAACGGTTACATCGACGACACCTGGGGCTGGGACTTCTGCCTCGGCAACAACGACCCGAGCGCGGGACAGCACGGCACCCAGGTGGCCGGACAGGTCGCCGGCGACGGCACCAACGGCACCGTGACCGGCATGGCCCCGGATGCCGAGCTGATGGCGCTGGGCATCGACTGTGACACCCCGTCACGAGGTTGGGAGGCCAGCGACTACGCCCTCGAGCAGGGGGCTCACATCCTCACCCAGTCCTACAGCTGGTGGTGGACCGACCTGCCCGACTACGAGGCGTTCCGCCGGCAAACCGACACCGAGCTGGCGGCCGGCGTGATCCACGCCAACTCGGCCGGGAACCACGGTATCGATCCGGTGACCTATCCGGTGCCGTACAACGTCTCGACCCCGGCGAACTGCCCCGCGCCGTGGATTCACCCCGACCAGACCCTTGCGGGCGGCATCTCGGGGGTTCTCGGAATCGGGAACATCGACTGGGGCTCCGATCTGATCGCGGCGTCGTCGTCGCGCGGGCCGTCGGCGTGGGAGGACATCCAGGCCAACACCGACCCCGAGTACCCGCACACCATGGCGATCGAGTACCAGGACTACCCGTACGAGAACGGGGCCCAGATGGGCCTGATCAAGCCCGACCTGTCGGCCTACGGCAACGGCACCACCACGACCTGCCCCGGTGGGAGCTACTGCGGCTTCAGCGGCACCTCGTCGGCGACACCCCACGTCTCGGGAACGCTGGCGTTGATGCTGCAGTCGAATCCCGAGGCAACGCCCGAGGAGCTGGCCGAGGCCATCATGACCACGGCCGAGCACCGCGGCGACCCGGGCAAGAACAACGTCTACGGCACCGGGCTGGTGCAGGCCTACCCGGCGGTGCTGGCGGTGGAGTCGGGACTGTTCTACGACTCGCACGCGATCGACGACAACGTCGAGGGCAACGGCGATCTGGAGCTGGATCCGGGCGAGCGCGTGGTGATGTCGGTTACCGTGAGCAGTGTCGAGGACGCGCCGGTCAACGACGTCGAGGCGATCCTGTCGACCGCCACGCCGGGCGTGACGATCCACGACAGCTATGCGACCTACACCAGCGTGCCCGCCCTCGGAACGGCGGCCACCGACGCGCCGCACTTCTCCTTGAGCGTCGACCCGTCCGCCTGCTCGACGATCGTCTACTTCACTCTCGAGCTGCGCTTCGACGGCAAGGTCCGGAAGCAGGTCTTTTCGGCCCGGATCGGCACCGTTGAGCCGATCACGCTTCTGGACGACGACTTCGAGTCGGACCTCGGCTGGAGCTCCGACCCCGGTAGCACGACCCAGGGCGCGTGGGTCCGGGAGGATCCGATCGGTGTGGTCGACGGCATGGGTCAGCCCAGCAATCCCGAGGACGACACCTCGGACCCGGGCGTGACGTGCTGGGTCACCGGCAACGGCGAGCTCAATGGCCGGAAAGACGAGAACAACAATGACGTCGACGACGGCACCGTGACGCTGACGTCGCCCCCGTTCGGCGTGACCCACATCCTGTCGCTCAATCTGTCCTACGACCGCTGGTATTACGACAACAGCTCGGGCGGCGACTTCTTCAAGGCCGAGGTCTCGAACGACGGTGGGCAGAACTGGACGCTGCTGGAGCACATCGTGTTCGGCACCAACGGCTGGGGCAACAACTCGGCCGACCTGTTTGCCCTGCTTCCGCCGAGCGACGACATGCGCCTCCGGTTCCTGGTCCAGGACGGCAGCCCCGACACCGCGGTGGAAGGCGCCGTCGACGAGGTCTTGATCGACGGCACGTGGGTGAGCTGCCAGGACTACACGCCTCCGTCGGCGTTGGCGCCGAACCCGGTGGGCGACACCCTCTTCGTCGACGTCGACGCCGGAGGCCACTCGGTGCTGACGTGGGCCGCGCCGGCGGTCGACGGCAGCCACGATGCCGCCACGCTCTACCGTCTCGACCGTGCGACGTCACCGGCCGGGCCGTTCACCGAGGCCGGCTCTGCGACCGCTACGGAGTGGATCGACGTGGACGCCCTCGGTGCTCCCGACTCGTACTACTACCGGGTACGTGCCGAGAACGCCGGCGGGAGCGAGTGATCGACGAAGCACGCCGGGGGCACCCCTTCTTCTTTTTTTACTCGCTACTCTCGTTGCCGCAGGCGTCCGCAGCGGTGACCAGGTAGTACCAGCTCAGGCTATCGGCCAGAGCTCCCGGGTCCTCGTAGAGTGAGTCGGTAGGCTGCGCCACGACGGCGAAGGTAGCGTCGGGCGTCGACGAGCGGAACACCCGGTAGTCGGCTGCGTTGGCGGCCGAGATCCAGTCCAGCCGCACGTGGGCCTGGTTGACGGGCTCCACCACAAGGGTATTGCCGACGTTATCCGGCGCCGGCTGGCTCGTGGCATCCGTCGCAACGGCGTACACCAGGTTGGCGTCCACCAGGCCGCCGTTGGCGGGTCCGCCGGAGCAGGTCTCGTCGTTCTCCGCGCGCACCACGTAGTACAGGGTCGCGTCGTTCGGCGCCGTCGCGTCGTTCCACGAGGACCCCGTCAGCCCGCTAGCCATCAAGTTGCCCGGTCCCGGCGTGAAACCGGGCACGGTGTCGCGGTAGACGGCGTAGCTTCCCGTCGAGCCGGTGCCCCACCCCGGGGCGGCCGACCACGTCACGGTCAAGCCGGAGTCGGCGCACGGTTCGTTGTCGGTAGCCGAAACCACGCCGGCAAAGCTCGGCGCGCCGGCGCATCCCCCGCAGGCGTCGACAGCCGGGAGGCTTCCGTCCCGCAGGACGAGGGCGTCGACGTTCCAGCCCGCATCGTGCGATGACGCGATATGCGATCGTTCCCGGAAACGAATCTGGAAGCTCGCGTTCCCGTCGGCATACGCCGAGACGTCAAAGGTCTGTGCCGTCCAGGACGAGTCGGTGAGCCCGGGGATCGAGGTCTGGAAGACCGTGACCCAGCTGCCGCCGGAGTCCTTGACGTCGATATAGGCGAAGGAGCCGTTGGTGACGTTGAGCCACCGGCGGAACTTCAGCTGACCGCTCGACAGACCCGAGGCGTCGATCACCGGGCTGATCGCCGACTCCAAGGACAGCGGCTCGTAGTCGCCGGGATAAGCCCCCTGGCCGCTCAGATCGTGACCGAGCACGCCCGTGCCGTCGAAGGCGCCGGACGGATCGGCAGGTGCCGTTCCGAGTCCTTGCGGCCCGCCGATCTCCCACTCACCGTCGAGCGACCATCCGATGTCGGTCTCGAAGCCGTCCTCCCAGACCACTCCGGGAACGCCATAGGCGTTGAACTCGAAGGGAGAGCCCGCGGCGTCGGCCGTGCTGAAGTTGCCGTAGGCGTCGGTGGAGACCACTCGGAAGTAGACCCGCCCGCAGCTCGTGAACGGACCGACGGCGACGCTATGGCTCGTGGCCGGCGTGTTGCTGTTGACCACGTTACCGAGCGCCGCGGTGGTGCCCCACTCGACGTACCCGGTGGCCTCCTCGTCGAGATTCCACTCGATGGTGGCGCCCAGGTCGGTGATGTTGTTCGCCGTGACCTGGGTGTAGACGGGGCCGGAGCAGTCGGTGTCGGCGGTGTCGAAGGTGGTGCCGGGCGTGCCCGTGCCGTCGTCCGCATCGTTGTAGGTCACCGTCAACAGGTCGCCGTCGGCGACCTGGAGCACACCGTCTCCGGGATTGGCTGCAGCCCCGGTGGTGGACGCCGACGCGGTAAAGACCGACGTGTTGACCCCGGTCTCCGTCATGAGGATCGACTCGCCGAGGGGCTCGGTAGTGGACGTGAGCGTGACCGTCCAGGTCTCGGCTGCGAGTGGGTCCTCGTTCAGGCCCTGGTCGATGAGTGTGATGGGCAGGGTCGACGAGCAGGCGACCGTGTCGACTTCAAAATCAATCCGCCCCTCGTGGCACGACTGCAGACCCTCACCGAAATTGCCCAGGGTCTCGAAGCGGAAGTAGGCGCCGCCGTTGTCGTCGACCGCGGTGTTGCCCGCCAGGTCGGTGCTGGAGAGCGCGTAGTAATAGGCCGTGCAGGCTTGTAGCCCGGAGAGGATCACTGCGTGAGCGGTGGGCAGGCCGGCCACGCCGGCCTCGAGGGTCGGCGGGAAGACTTCCCCGTAGGTCACCACCGAGGTGCTGCTCTCGTCGGTGGTCCACGTGATCGTCGCCGTGGAGTCGGAGACGTTGGTGTGTTGCACCTGCGTGATGACCGGGGCCCCGCAATCGGCCGCGGCGGTGTCCTGGCGCGAGACGTTCACACCCCCCGCTCCGTCGTCGGCATCGATGTACTCGAGGGTGATCACGTCGCCGTCGGATAGCGACAGGATGCCGTCGCCGATCGTCGGCGCATCGCTTGTGGAGGACAGCTCGCCGGTGAATTTTCCCGAGCCGGGGGAGACCTCGCTCAGCATGACGGTCTCCGCCGTGGACTCGGTGTCCGACCCGACGGACAGGCTCACCGACGAGGCACCGACGTTGCCGTCGAGAACCTGCAGAGTGAGCTGGTGGCCGCAACCGTAGAAGTTACGCAGGAAGCGCGCCCGGCCGTCGGGGCCGTGCCGGCCCGCGGCCCCGGTAACCACCAACGCGAAGGTAACATCGTCGTCCACCGTTGCCGGGTAGGCGTCCTGGTTGACCTCGACGGCTTCGACCTCCACCGTCCATGTCCCCATCTCGGGGTTCGTGACGAAGACATTCTCGACGGTATTCAGGCCGTCGGGTGAGCCGCCGGTGGTGGACTCGGTGCCGTCCTCCAAGCCGACGTTCCCATGGTAGACGGCGAACGATGGCGACGTGACCGTGAGATCGAGATCGTTGATGCGGTGAAGCGACGCCGATGTCGTGCCCGGCGGATCCGGGTAGACCATGGTGACCTTGAGCGCCGTCTCTCCGACCAGCACCTCGACGTCATAGGTGACCGAGTCGTTCAACTCCAGCAGGATCTCCTCGTCCACCACCAAGCTCTGAGCCGCGCGCTCGAGTGCGACCTGCGCGCTCGGACGGCCCCAGCCTTGCTTGAAGCGCGAAAGGTCGGCGCCACTGCCGACGAAGTCGTACTGCTGCGCGTTGTTGATCAACAGAGCCTTGAGCGTCGAGAAGTGCGGCTGCCGCTCGAATACGGACGCGCCCACCGGGTCGGTGTCCCAGACGTTCTCCGACCACATCTGGAGCATCAGGCCCAGTACGCCGGCGCTCTCGGGCGTCGCCGCCGACGTGCCCCCGAACGACGAGGTGTAGCCGCTTCCGGTCGTCGTGGTGTAGATGCTGTCGTACCAGTAGTTGATATCCGGCTTGATGCGGCCGTCGGCGGCGGGGCCGATGGAGGCGCCGCCCGCCCAAGCGTCGTCCGAGGTGTCCAGGGTGTCGTAATGGCGGATTCCGCCAACGCTGATCACGTTCTTGGCCCAGGCCTCGGGCCGGCTGTACTGAGTTCCGTCGTTCGACTGGGAGTTGAGGATCGCGATGTCCAACTGCCAGACGATGTCGTCCAGCTCGTGCGAAGCGCTCGTGTAGGCGGTCGTCAGCCCGGAGCCCCAGGAGTTCGTCTGGAACGAGGCCTCGAAGGGAGGCTCCTTCAGCTCCTGGGTATGCACGAAGCGGTCGGAGAATCCGTTGTAGTTGGCCGCTATCCCCTGCTCGGCGCAGGGAAGGTGCCCGGTGGCCTGGGCTTCGCCGTCACCGTCCCGCGCGCCGTTTCCGAAGACGATGCCGTAGGTGCTGGTCCCGTGGCTCGCCACGCTGGTGGCACCGTGGGTCAGGATGCAGTCGAAGTCGGGGTGATCGAGCTGGAACCCGATGTCCATCACCTCGCCGCGGACTCCCTGGCCGCAATAGCCGAAGTTGGTCTCGACCCAGTCGGCGCCGGAGTCCTGGCGGACCTGGTCCATGTCGCTTTCCGGCGGCGTCCAGCGATCGACGGACATCACGTCGTCGTGGGCCACGAGGGCGCTCAGCTGATCGCGGGTGACCCACAGCTCCACGACGTGCCCGCTGGACCAGTAGGAGGCCACCCGGGCGCCGAGCGCCTCGGCGCTCTCGATAATGCGCTGCTTGCCCCCCGGACCCCACTCGAAGACGACGAAGCGCAGACGCAGCTCGTGGTCCGAGTCTCCCGAGCCGTCGAGCCAGGCGCGCAATTCGGAGTCGAGTCGATACCAGGGATGGTAGGGCTCGATGCGCTCGACGAACTCCAGCTCGGCCAGTGAGACGAGAGCCGCGGCATCGGCGCGGACGATGTGCGCATTGTGAGGCATCGTGGCGAGGACCTCGCCTCCGGCGGCGCCGATCACGGCACGCCACTCGGGAAGGCTCACCGTCTTGAGCTGCACGAGGAAGAGACGGCCGGCGGCGGGAAGCGCGTAACCTGCCGGTACGGCGGGCATGGGCGCGTCGGGAGCTATCCCTCCGTCGCGCAGCCGAAGCTCGCGGTTCAGTGGACGCGGCCGACTCCAGGTCTCCCCCGCGTCGCGCGTGTGGGACGACCAGCGCCGACCCGCCTCGTCCCATGTGGCGAACCGCGCCTGCCCGGCGGGGCTCTGACCGGTGTCCCGCACGACGATCGGGTCGGAGGTTTCCCTCAGCACGTGACGGCGAGCGCGGCCGTCTGCTCCGTCGACCTCGACCCAGACGCGGGTCAGCGCGCCGGCCTCCTCGAGCTCGAGCCGGGTGCGCGGACCGGCGCCAGTTTCCGTCGCCCCCACGGAGGAAACCAACAGGAAGAGAGCCATGAAAGCACGAATTGCGAGGCGCACGCCGCCACCCTCCGAGTGTGAATCACCCAATGTACGCGGAAGCCACTCGGGGCGGTATAGGGGGATCCCTCAAGATCTGCAGGGACCCCCCCCAAGACCCTGGCAAGCAACGGATCGGTGAAGTTGCGCGCCGGCGGGCGCGTTTCCATCAGCGCTGGCCGAAAAAAAACGGCGAACGGCGGGAGAATCGCCACTCGGCCGATTCCGGACACCTTGGCTCCTCTTGCGCGTCGTGGCGGGTTCGTTCGCCGTGTTAGTTTCGGCGTAGATTCAGGGCACCGCCCCCGGAGGTCAACGGGAGGCCCACGGAATTGAGCGTTCGCGCCTTCCTCTCGAGCAGGAGCCCGGTCCGCAGCGCGGTCAGCGGGGTGCTGTGTGCGTCGATCGTGCTCGCGATGACGCACCCCTCGGAAGCCGGACCCCATGAAAGCGAGCCGACCGAGGCAAGCTCGGAAGTCCGGGCCGCCGCCCTGACCACCTATGTCCACGGTATGACGCCGGAGATCGCGCACCAGACGGTCGGCGTCGATGGTGCGCCCGACCTCATCGCGCTCCTGGGAAAACCCGGATTTCCGAGGCGCGACAACGTGGTCGCCTTTCTCGCCTACCTCGGGAACGACGAGGCGACGGCCCCGTTGCTGGATCTGTTGAGAGCTCCACCAGCATCGACGTTGACTCCGGCGGAGGACCGCGCCCTGTTGCTCGTGCCGGAAGCGCTCGGCAGGATCGCCGGCCGTGGCGCTCCGGATGCGCTCGCGTCTCTGCTGGAGATCACCGCGCCCGGCAGCCGTGGGGGCATGATCCGGGAAGCGGTCGCGAAGGGTCGTTACGACACCACCTTGCGGGACGACCTCGTCGGCATGGCAGTGCGTGCGCTGGCCTTCGCCGATTCGCCGGAAGCCGGCGAGCGCCTCCGCGAGCTGTCGCTCGGCTCGGGAAAGCCGGTGGTCGAGGGGCTCGACCTCTCCGTCTCCGCTCGACGCGTTCTGGACGCGAGCCGCAGCGCCGGCGCCACACGTCTCGACTACTCCGGCTCGGAGCCCGCGCCGGCCGGGATCGAGACGGCCGACCCCGATCCCGTGTGGCACGACTCGCCCCTGTCGTACGCCAATCACTCCGGCATACCGAGCGCCGAGTGGATGACCGGCAATCGCCTCGTGACCGTCCTCGGCATGGCCTCACGCCACGCGGGAACCGAGGAGTACGCCGGCGATACTGCCTGCTGCATCACGGTTTCCCCGGGCCTAGCGCGGCGATTCGGGTCCTCCGGCGACGGGCTGGACATCATCGACGACGAGGCCGAGCTGGAAGCGGTGATCCTCGACCCGATCGCCCGTGTGAAGGTCGTTCGAACGATCGGTTGGTGCGGCGAGCCGGCAACGAACATCCTCGGGTGCTCGCGCGTGCCGGGGGACGGGATGGTCGTCGTGCGCATCTCTTCGCCGGCCCTCGAGGGACTGCTGTGGCTGCACGAGTACGGCCACAACGTCGGGCTCGGCCACCATCCCTCCAGCCGCAATCTGATGCACGCGTATGCCTCGCCCGGGGCGACCGCCCTGACGCTGGACCAGTGCGCGAGATTCCACCACCCACCGTCCGAGGCCGGCTTGACGCCCGACGACCTGGGCGAGTGTCACGACGACGATGCCGACGGTGTCGTCAGCCCGGTGGACAACTGCCCGGTGGATGCGAATCCGGAGCAGCTGGATTCCGACAGCGATACGATCGGGGACGAGTGCGATAACTGTCCGTTGATCGCGAACCTCCAGGAAGACACCGACGACGACGGCCGCGGCGACCCATGCGACAACTGTCCCGACGACTCGAACCCGGACCAGGCGGACACCGACGGCGATGGACCGGGCGACGCCTGCGATCCCTGTCCGTTCGACGCCGCCAACGACGGGGATGACGACGGCCACTGCGCTGACGTCGACAACTGCCCGAGGCTGGCGAACCCGGATCAGGCCGATGGCGACGACGACGACGTCGGGGATCCGTGCGATAACTGTGTCGATACCGCCAACACGAACCAGCACGACCAGGACCTCGACGGGCTCGGAAACGCTTGCGATCCCTGTCCGCAGGACGCCCAGAACGACGGCGACGGGGACGGCTGGTGCCACAACGAGGACAACTGCTGGGCGACCCCCAACCCGGACCAGACCGACTCGGACGGGGACGGCGATGGAGACGTCTGCGACAGCTGCCCGTTCGACGCCGCGAACGACGGTGACGACGACGGCCACTGCGCGGACGTCGACAACTGCCCCTCGACGGTCAATCCCGACCAGTCGGATCGCGACGACGACGGCCTGGGCGACTTCTGCGACTACTGTCCCGACGGCGAGACCGACCCCGATGGCGACGGCCTGACCTGCAGCGTCGATACCTGCCCGCTCGATCCGGACGACGACATCGACGCCGACGATCTGTGCGCCAACGAGGACACCTGTCCGGAAACCTCCGACCTGGATCGCGAGTTCAGCACCGTTCTCGACGTCTATCTCGACTACGAGATCGCGCCCGACGGCGAGACTCTGGTCTACAGGTACCGGACACCCGGCGGCCGGGACGAAGTCCGCGCATTGCCGATCGAGGGAGGAAACTCGCTGCGTCTGGGGCCTGACTCGGACCTCGATGGGCGACTATATGACTTCCGCATCAGTCCCGACGGATCGCGCGTCGTCTACCGCAAGCGCGTGACCTCCGATGCGAACACCCAGATCTTCAGCGTCCCCATCACAGGCGGTGCCAACGTCAGGGTCAACGGGGATATGACGAACCGGTTCGGCGTCACGAGCTACGAGATCAGTCCGGACGGCACCACCGTGGTCTATGAGGCGGATCAGGACGAGCGCTCCGAGTACGAAGTATTCGCTGCCCCGATCGAAGGCGGCACCTCCCGAAAGCTCAGCGGTCCCAACGCGCCTCACAACGCGATAACCGGCATCGGCATCGCTCCGAGCTCGACCACAGTGGCCTACATCGGGGACATGGAAATCCCTGGTCGCCAGGACCTCTACGGGGTCCCCCTGGACGGCAGCTCGGATCCGGTCAAGCTCAGCGGGACGATCGCGCCGGACAGCGACGTGCGGAAGCTCGTCTTCAGCCCGGACAGCAACTGGGTGGTCTACACGGCGAGATACCCGGCCGGCTACAACTGGATGTACAGCGCCCGGGTCGAGGGCGGGGATCCCGTCTTTCTCGCGACCGCGCCGAGCGTCCACGGCGAGATCGTCGACATGTGGGTCACGGCCGACAGCTCCACCGTCGTCTATATCTCCGACCTCGACGGGGGCTCGCGTCGCGAAGGGTTCAGCGTTCCCATCACCGGGGGAACCCCCGTGCAACTCACCCCCGACATGGTCCCGGGAGGTGGGATGTTCGGGTCGGCTCTCCAAAGCAGCCCCGATGGCTCGAGGGTCGTCTACGTTGCCGAGCAGGAGGTCGACAACAAGAAGGAGATCTACAGCGTCCCGGTGGGTGGGGGCACGCCGATCAAGCTGAACCAGCCCCTCTCCGCCGGGGGGGTCAACGGTCATTTCGTGATTAGCCCGGACAGCTCGACCGTTTTCTTCGGGGCCGTCGAGGATGTTCCCGGCGCCGTGGCGATCTTCCGGGTCCCCATCGATGGAGGAGCGGTCGAGCGACTGACCGGCCCTTCGGTGCTGGGGCGTAAGGTGTTCTACGATTTCAATCTGACCCTCGACGGCACGCGGCTGGTCTACCGATCCGATCACCGGGAGGACGACATCTGGCAGCTCTATAGCGTCCCGGCTGCGGGGGGGCGGCGAGAACGGCTCAACGGCCCGCTCGCGTCCGGCACCTACGTCCAGGATACCGACCCCGCCAGCCTCCGTGGCCCGCGCGTGGTCTACCAGGCCAACGAGGGCGACGGCTACAAGCTACGGAGCGCCCCGCTCACGCAGGATCCGGACGGAGACGATCTCGGCGCCGTCTGTGACAACTGCCCCGACGACACCAATCTCGATCAGGGCGACGGCGACGGCGACGGCGCGGGCGATGTTTGCGACAACTGCCCGGGGACGGCCAACCACGACCAGGCCGACGTCGACGGAGACGGATACGGCAACGTCTGCGACAACTGCGCGACCGCCGCCAACGCCGATCAGCTCGATTCCGACGACGACGGACCGGGCGACGTCTGCGATAACTGCCCCGGTATCTCCAACTCTGCCCAGGAAGATCAAGATGGCGACGGCGTCGGTGATCCGTGCGACAACTGCTCCGGCGTGTCGAATGAGGATCAGCTCGACACCGATGGCGACGGCGCGGGCGACGTCTGCGACGACGACGACGACGGGGACGGCCATTTCGATCTCGGCGACAACTGCGCCCTTGTGGCCAACCCGAATCAGGCCGACTCCGATTCGGACGGTTGGGGCGACGTCTGCGACAACTGCTCGTCGGCACCCAATGCCGACCAGCTCGACTCGGACGGCGATGGACCGGGCGACGCGTGCGACAACTGCCCGAATGAGGCCAACCCCGCTCAAACCGATTCCGATGGCGACGATGCCGGCGACGCCTGCGACAACTGCCCGGCGGTCTCGAACCCTGACCAAGCCGACCTCGACGTCGACGATGTCGGGGATGCCTGCGACCCGTGCGTCGATGTCGACGAAGACGGATTCGGCGCCCCGGGGCACGAGGACTGCCCGCGCAGCAACGTCGAGGACTGTGACGACGGCGACCCCGAGACCCACCCGGCCGTGGCCGACGTCTGTGATTCTCGAGACAATGACTGCAGCGGCACCGCGGACGACGCGGTGTGCTCGATGTTCGACGTCGACGGAGACGGGCTGGTGAACGGTGTCGACCTGGCGTGGATGGGACGGTCCTTCACCAGCTGTAGCGATGAGCCGCACCTCGAGTGGTGGCACGAGGTGGACTACTCGGGCGACGGCTGCGTGGACGGCGACGACCTCGCCGTTCTCGCGAGCATCTGGGGCTGCACCGGAAGCGAGGCGACCTGCCCATGACGAGGACCCGAACCACCGTCCGGTTGCTGAGCGCATTCCTGCTGGTCGGAATCGTACCCCTGGGATGTGGGGGCGACGGCGGCAACAAGAACGTGGTTGCTCCGGAGCCGTGCATCGCCTTCGCCCCCGCCTCGGCACCGGCCGCCGGCCTCGTGGTCACCCGGACGGTCGCGAGCACGTGCGAGTCGATCACGCTCGACGTCGTCGTCAGAGAAGTCACCGCGCTCTTCGCCGCTTCGTTCACGGTGGAGTTCGACCCGGCGGTGGTCGCCTACACGGGGTTTTCCACGGCGGGATCGGTATTGTCGTCCGACGGCGCCCAGGTCGAGATGCTCGTGCAGGAGCAATCGGGGAAGGTAACGATCGGCCTGACCCGCCTGGCCGTGGATACCGGTGTCTTCGTCCCCGGCGAAGGCAAGCTGGGCAGCCTGATACTGCGCAAGGTGCTCGACCCGAGCACCACCGCCCTGTCGTATTCCGACGCGACGCTGCTCGGAAACGAGACCCCGCCGGTCGCGAAGCCCGGGATCGAGTGGAAGGGCGGTACCCTGACCGTTCAGTGACTGCCGCGTAGATCTTCCCAACCGGCAAAGATTTCCTTCAGCGCCGACTCGACCGCGTCCACCGTCCGGCTATAGAACTCGGCCGCCTTGTCGGCATCGAGGATCGGCGCCCCGTCCCCTTCTCTTTTCTCGGGGTGGTTCAGGATGATGCTCGCCGGAAACGGCCGGGCCTTGACGCCGGGCCGCCGCGGAGCTCTTCGGGCCGTCGTCGCCCGCTCCTTGTCGATCAACTCGGGCTCCACCGCCAGCACCATGGCGGTCTCCTCGATCCCCGCGTGACCGCTGGTCACCTCGCCGTAGACGTCGTGGCTGATCTGTTCGGCAAGCCCCCACCACTCGATCGCCACGGTGAACGCCTCGGTCGCGTCCCACAGCCGGTTGACCACGCGATTCACTTCGGACGTCTGCCCGCCGTGACCGTTCAACAAGACCACCCGACGAAACCCCGCTCGCACCAACCCTGCCGCCGCCTCGAACAGGTACGTTTCGAAGGTAGCCGACGAGACGGTCGTCGACCCGGGATAGGGAAGCAACGTGTTCGTGACTCCGTAGGGAACCGGCGGCGCAATGAGCGCTCCGAGCCGCGGCGCAAGATCCCGCGCCATCGCGCCGGGAATGATGTTGTCGGTCCCGAGTGGACTCCCGCCGTGAGCCTCGATCGTACCCACAGGAACGATCACGAGGTCGGTCTGAGAGGGAACACGATCCCGAAATGCCAACCAGGAAAGATCGGTCATGAGGTAACTCATCAGAAGCTCCTAAGAAAACTGGGGACAGTACACCTATTTCCGGATTGTCGGGGTTTGCGCATGCACCAAATCCAGATAACCCGGAAATAGGTGTACTGTCCCCAGTTTTTTCATGGCTCCGCCGCAGCCCCACGAAGCGCCGCAACCAGGACAATAACTGCCTTCCCGCCGATGATGACGCGGTCCTTCGTGGGGCGGACACGAACCAAGCCGCCACGGGCCGAGGCCTGGTAGCCGGTCATCTCGGTCTTGTTGAGTCGCGATGCCCAGAAGGGCCCGAGGCAACAGTGCGCCGATCCGGTCACGGGATCCTCGTCGATTCCGAACGCCGGCGCGAAGTACCGCGACACGAAATCGAGCTCCGGCGCGGCGCAGCGCGCCGTGACGATCACGCCGCGCGCACCGAGCGACCGCAGTAACCCGAAGTCGGGCCGCAGCGCGCGCAGCGTCTCTTCCGAGTCGACCTCCACGAGGAAGTCGAGCCGGTTCCGTCCGACGTAGGTCGGCTCGACACCGAGCCCGCGAAGAAGCTCCTCCGGGGGATCGCACGCGCTTTCGACCTCGGCGGGAAAGTCCATCTCGATCCAGGGATCCACCCGGGTCGCGGTCAGCAGCCCGCTGGCCGTGTGGAACCGCGCCGGCTCGTCAGGTTTCAGCTCGTTCGTCTCCCACAGAAGGTGGGCGCTGGCCAGGGTGGCGTGACCGCACAGATCAACCTCCGCCACCGGCGTGAACCACCGCAGGTCGAAGCCGTCGTCCCGGCGCACCAGGAAGGCCGTCTCGGAGAGATTCATCTCCCGCGCCACGGCCTGCATCCACTCTTCTCCGGCGGGACCCGGAAGCATGCACACGGCCGCCGGGTTGCCTTGAAACGGCTCGGTGGTGAAAGAGTCGATCTGAACGATTCTCATGACGTCTCCCGAAGATCGACCCGCTCGTGCCGCGAGCGCATGCGAGCGATGACGATCATCGCGATCAACCCGGCGATCGCCACCCACGCGACGACATCGCCGGTGCGATCGTAGACCGTTCGCACCGCCGTGACGGGTATCTCCCTGACCTCCACCGCCTCGACGAACAGCTCGCTCCAGGCATCATAACGCCCCAGGGGATCGACGAAGCCCGAGATACCCGTGTTGGCGGCCCGGACGTAGGCCGAGCGGTTCTCGATGGCGCGAAGCCGGACGGTGTTGGCCTGGTAGGCCTGGAATACGGTCCGACCGAACCAGGCGTCGTTGGTGATGATGACCTGGAACCCGGCGCCGGCGTTTCGAAGCTGCCGGCCGAGGTCCGCGAAGAAGTCCTCGTAGCACACCATCACCCCGGCGAGGTGATCGCCCACCGGAAGGTTGGTCGCGGCGGGCCCCGCCTTGAAGCCTCCCGACAACCATCCGAGCTCCCCTTCCAGATCCGCCAGCAGGAATCCGAGCAACCCCTCGAACGGGAGACCCTCGGTGAAGGGAACGAGGTAGACCTTGGCGGTCCAGATCTCGTCGAGGGTGCCGTCGGGGTGGGCGACGACCGCGGCGTTGTAGAGGTCGTAGTCCTCCTGGTCTCGCACCCGGTAGTACTCGATGCCGGTGAGGATCGTGATGCCCGTGTCACGAGCGAGATCCTGGAGATCGGGCACCTTGTAGGTCGAGGGGAACTCGAGCCAGTGGAATATCTGTTCGGGGTGGGCCGACTCCGGCCAGACGATGAGATCCGGCTTCTGCTCGGCGGCCTCGCGGGTCAATCGCTCGAGCACCTCCCACTGATCCTCGGCGGTGCCGAGGTCGTTCTTGATGGAAAGCGGGATGTTGGGCTGGACGTAGGCGACCCGGATCGTGTCGACCGGCTCGGGGGGATGCGTCCATGCCCAGCCGTCGTAAGCGAGCACCGCCGCGAGCAGCGCGCCCAGGACCCACGCGGGACGTCGCCACGCTCCCGCGCCGCGGCCGCGAACGATCTCGTAGAGCAGCCCGTTGACGACCAGCATGAAAGCGCCGACGCCGTACGGTCCGACCAGATCGGCGAACTGGATCAGGAAGGGGTAGCCGGCGAGGGTGTGGCCCAGGTGATCGGCCGTCATCCTCAGATCGCTGAAGGTCCTCGCCCATTCCACCGGGAGCCAGCACGCCGGAAGGATCACGGCAAACGACCAGCCGGTCACCCGGCGGATCCAGCCTGCCAAAGCCACCGAGACCATGGCGCCGAGAGCGAAGACCGAGGCCAGGAAGCAGTACAGCGCCGCCGCCAGCCACGAGATCTCCAGCATGGCGTACATCCAGTGCAGGATGATCAGGTGGACCGTCAGCCCGAAGACCAGCCCCGCGCGCAGTCGAACCCCGAGAGGCGCTCGCGGATTGCAGTCGAGCCAGTACAGGATCGGCAGGAAGGCGACGAGGTTCGGGACGAGCAGCCCGAAAGGGAAGTAGGCGAAGACCAGCAGGAGGCCGGAGAGAACCGGAAGCCTCCAGATGCTGTGCTCCCACCCGTTCAACGGTGCGCTCTCTCGACCATCCCGAGCAGTATAGGACCGGTCAGGCGTCTTCCGTTCCGATCATCGGAAAGACCGAGGACGGGCTCGCGCGGGTAAGCGTGACCTCCTGGTCCTCGTGCCAGATCGTCAGGTCGTCACCCTCGTCCAGGGTATAGGTGACCGATTCGCCGGTGATCTCGACCACCAGCCTCCGCTCGCGGATCCTCAGCGGGAACCGGAAGCTCATCGCTGCCTCGGGCTGTTTCGGGCTGAACGTGACGCGGCCGTCCCAGTCCCTCATCCCCGCGAGACCGTAGACGATCGACATCCAGGTCCCTCCCATGGAGGCGATGTGGAGGCCGTCCTTGACGTTGCCGGCAACGTCGTTGAGGTCCATCAGGGCGGCGTAGAAGGCGTACTTCCGCGCCACCTCGCGGTAGCCGATCTCGGCGGCGACGATCGCCTGGATCGATGACGACAGCGAGGAGTCTCCCGTCGTCAGCGGGTCGTAGAAATCGAAGTTTCGTTTCTTCTGCTCGGCGGAGAACTCGTGCCCGAGGAGAAACATCGCCAGAACCACGTCCGCCTGCTTGATCACCTTGTGGCGATAGATGACCAGCGGGTGGTGATGGAGGAGCAGAGGGTACTTGTCCGCCGGAGTGTTCTCGAAGTCCCACGGCTTGCGAGCCAGAAACTGGTCGTCTTGGGAATGCACTCCGGTCTTCGCGTCGAAGGGCACGTACATGTTGTCGGCAGCGCGCCGCCACTCGGCGACCTCTTCCGGCTCCAGTCCCGTGTGGTCGATCAACACGTCCCACGACGCCGGGTCTTCCTTCTTCAGGGCCTCCACCGTCTCGGCCGCATACCACAGATTCTCGCGGGCCATGAGGTTGGTGAAGGTGTTGTTGTCGACCACGGTGTTGTATTCGTCGGGCCCCGTAACGCCGTGAATGCAGAACTTCCCGCCCCTGCGCTCCGAATAGAACCCCAGGTCGACCCACAGTCGTGCCGTCTCGACCAGCATCTCCGCGCCGTACTTTGCCAGGAACTCGCGGTCGCCGGTGACGTCAACGTACTTCTTCAAGGCGTAGGCGATATCGGCGTTGAGATGGTACTGAGCGGTGCCGGCGGCGTAGTACGCCGACGCTTCGTCGCCGTTGATGGTCCTCCACGGAAAGAGCGCGCCCTTCTGGTTGACCTGTCTGGCTCTTGTCCTGGCGTTGTCGAGACGGCCATGGCGGAACTTGAGGAGGTTGCGGGCGATCCGGGGTGCCGTGTAGATCAGAAACGGGATGACGTAGATCTCGGTGTCCCAGAAGTAGTGCCCCTCGTAGCCCCGACCGGTGACTCCCTTGGCCGGGATGCCCACGCCTTCCGCCCGGGCCGACGCCTGCATGATGTGAAACAGATTGAATCGGATCGCCTGCTGCACCGCCACGTCGCCCTGGACCTCGACGTCGCTCGCCTGCCAGAAGCCGTCCAGGTATGCACGCTGGCCGTCCAGAAGATCCGTGAAGCCATGCTGCAACGCCCGGTCGAGGGTTCGTTCCGCGCGGTCGCACAGCTCGGCCGGCGGCGCGCTTCTCGACGTGTGGTAGGTGATGTACTTGACGATCCTGATCGGAACCCCGGGCTTGGCGTCGGCGGAAAAGACGACCTTGCCGACGTCGTCGTCGTAGGATTCGACCACCGAGTGCGGGCACTCGGTCTCGATCACGTGATCGATCCCCGAGGCAATGGTCATGCCGCTGTTGCTGGTCTTGTGGCCGAGCACGATGCGCCGGTCCCGGACCCTGGTGTCCTCGGTCTCGAGGACTCGGTGCTGGAATCCTCGCGATCGGCGGGGATCGCCTTCGTTTCCCACCCCGTTCTGACGGGCGACGATCTGGGACGAGATCACCACCGGGGCCTCGGCGTTCTGGACGGTCACCTCGTACGAGATGGCCGCGAGATGCCTGTGCTGGAGGGAGACTAGCCGCTTCGACTCTACGCGAACACGCTTTCCCGATTGCGTCTCCCAGAGGAACTCCCGGTCCAGAGTGCCGCTCTTCATGTCCAGGGCGCGCTCGAAGTCCACCAGATCGGCGGTGGGGAGATAGAGCGGCTCGTCGTCGACGTGCAGGCGCATGATTTTCGCGTCGGGGACCTCGACGATCGTCTGCCCGATCTCGGCGAAACCGTAGGCTTCCTCACCGTAGATGATCGGCCACGACTCGTAGAAGCCGTTGACGAAGGTGCCGCCGTCGAAGATCGGCCGGCCCTCCTCGAAGCTGCCTCGCATCCCCATGTAGCCGTTGCCCGTGGCGAAGAAGGTCTCGGTCTGCGGAAGTAGGCGCGGGTAGAAACGCTTTTCCACCAGCCGCCAGGGGTCGGCGGGATAGACGTGTTCGGGACGCTTGACGCCCTTGCGATAGATCATTGGATCCTCACGGCAAGAGCTCTCCGAGGTCCGAGACGACGATGTGGGCGCCGTGCTCGCGAAGCGCTCGGGGGTCCCCCTCGCGGGCGACCCCGATCACGAGTCCGAAGCTGCCGTCGCGCCCGGCCTCGACCCCGGCAATGGCGTCCTCGACGACCGCCGCGCGGGAGGGCTCGACACCGAGCTCGCGCGCAGCCTCGAGAAAGGTGTCGGGCGCCGGCTTTCCGGGGAGCTTCAGGCGATCGGCCACCAGGCCGTCGACGCGAACCTCGAACAGCTCCGCAATGCCGGCGGCCTCGAGCACGGCCTCGCAGTTGTTGCTCGCCGACACGACCGCGGTCTTGAACCCCTCGTGACGAAGGAGCTTCACCAGCGCCACCGATCCCTCGTAGGATTCGACGCCGTCCGTTTCCAAAGCGTCAACGACCATCTCGCTCTTCCGGTTTCCCAGACCGCAGACCGTCTCCCGATCCGCGGGATCCCCGGAGTCGCCGTACGGAAGCCGGATGCTCCGCGAGCCGAGGAAGCTGGAGACTCCGTCGTAGCGCGGCTTGCCGTCGACGTAGCGCTTGTAGTCGGAGTCGATGTCGAACGGCACGAAGGGCTCGCCGCTACTCGCCGCGCGTCCCCGGAGGAAATCGTCGAACGTCTTCTTCCAGCACGCGGCGTGGACCTTGGCGGTGGCCGTCAACACACCGTCGAGATCGAACAGGACCGCATCCAGGTGATCACGGGTAAAGGGAAAGTCGCTCATGGCTCAGAGACGGACACGATAGATGTAGACGTTGACGCTGGCCGCCGAGGTCGTGTCGTTGTAGAGGTAGATCTTGTAGGCGGGGAACGCGACCTTCGCGACGACCGTGTCCGAAAAGAAGATCGCGCTGGGCTGCGTGCCGATGGGAAGCTTCACCTCGGTGGCAAAGACGATCTTCCCTTCCTGCTGGAGGAGGTAGGTAAAGGGATTGATGTCGGGGATGAGTATCGCCCCGACCATGCCGCCTCTCGGGACCGCCTCCTTGAACTCGCCCGCGATGCTGATCCTCAGCTCGGAGAAGCCGTCCGTCTCGACGGTTCCGACCTCGACCAGGCGTTGAGTGTCGGTGCGGGCAATGCCCGGCGAGACCGACTGCCCCTCGTAGGCGGCGAACCAGTGGGTCTCCTGCGCGAAAACACCGGACGCTGTGGCCGCCAGGCAGATCGAGAGCACGCCCAGCAGGGTCGACACACGGTTTCTCATCGTTCCTCCTCGAGCAATGGCGATCGGGGGTGAAGACCCTCCATTCTATCCCTCATGAAGGCAATCCCGCAGCCAGAACGGGAGCCAGACGCCCGGACCGGTGGCGCGGCGCGCGGTTTGGACGGCTCAGGGGGCAGTCAGGACCAGACAGGCGTTGTGACCGCCGAAGCCGTAGGAGAGCTTGACCGCCAGCGCGGGGCGCTGTTCCCGCGGCTGGTTGGCCACCAGGTCGACGTCGCACTCGGGGTCGGGGACCTCGTAGTTGATCGTCGGCGTGATGACGCCGCGTTGAATCGACAGGGCGAGCGCCGCGGTCTCCATGGCGCCGGAGGCCCCGATCGCGTGACCGGTCATCGACTTCAACGCCGTCACCGACACGCTCTCGTAACGCGGTCCCAGCAGCTTCCGCAGCGCGAGGGACTCGGTCTTGTCGTTGAGCACGGTGGAGGTTCCGTGGGCATTGACGTGGGCGACTTCGGAAACGTCGCGACCGGCGCTGTCGAGGGCGGTGCGGATCAGCGCGACGATCGACTCGCCGGTTTCGTCAAGCTGCATCATCGAGCCGGCGTCGCAGTTCGATGCGTAGCCGTCGATGAACGCGTACGGCTTTGCGCCGCGGGCCTGGGCGTGTTCTTCACGCTCGAGCACGAGGACCGCCGCGCCCTCCCCCAGGACGAAGCCGTCCCGCAGCTTGTCGAACGGGCGGCTGGCGTGCTGGGGGTCGTCGTTGCGCGTTGACATGGTTCGCAGACGATCGAAGCCCATCAGCGCATAGGCATCGTGATCCGCCGCAAAGCCTTCGGCGCCACCGGCGATGGCCACGTCGGCCTCGCCGCACGACAGCAGCCGCCAGGCGTCGCCGAGGGCCATGGTGCCGGCGGCGCACGCCGTGCAAACGGCCTTGCACTCCCCCTTGGCGCCGAAGCGGATCGCCACCTGGCCCGCGGGCGCGTTGGGGATCAGCATCGGGAGCGTGTAGCGCTTCACGGCGTTTTTCGATTTCGCGTCGCGCCAGATGGCGTGGGTAGCCTCGAGCGTGTTCACCCCGCCGATGCCCGAGCCGATGTGTGTGGTCAGGCGACGGGGATCGGCTCCCTCGACGAGCAGCTGGTTCCGGTTGTCCGGGTTCGGCGTAAGGGTGAAGCCCGCATCGACGAGAGCCTCCCCGGCCGACGCCAGTGTGAACCATGTGGTGCGGTCGAGGAGATTGACCTGTTTCTTCGGAACGCCGGCGGCCACGGGGTCGAAGCCTTCAAGCGTGCAGGCGATCTGTGTCGCGAGCCCGGTATCGCGCACCCACGGCGTCTCGAGGCGCTCCGCTCCCGAGCGGCCTTCGAGGCACGCCTCCCAGAACGGCTCGCGTCCGACCCCGATGGGGCTGACCACGCCGATACCCGTGATCACGACTCGGTGCCTTTTCATTTCGCCTCTCGTTCGACTCATTCGGGGATGCGCCGGATGCTATCATGCGGCCGATGGAGCCGTCCAGAAACGAGGTCGAGATCAAGCTTCGCTTTGCTTCGGCAGGCGACGCGGTCGGCCGGATCGAGAAGCTGGACGCCGTCCTCCACCGCCCACGCGAGTTCGAGGACAATCTCGTCTACGACCTCCCGTCACGTGTGCTGCGAAACGCCAAGCAACTGCTCCGTCTGAGACGAAAAGGGCCCGCGGTCACGCTGACCTTCAAGTCGAAGGCTCCCGGAGAGCACCGGCACAAGGTCTACGTCGAGCACGAGACCCGAGTCGACGATGGCGATGAGCTGCACCGCATCCTGGACGCGCTGGGATACTCGCCGTGGTACCGCTACCAGAAGTATCGCAGCATCTATCGCCTCGAACAGCTCGAGATCGCAGTAGACGAGACGCCCATCGGGTGCTACGTCGAGCTCGAGGGTGAGCCCGACGCCATCGACCGCGTTGCCGATCGTCTCGGCTTCACCACCGACGACTACATTCGCGCGACCTACCACGAGCTGCACGAGGCCGACGCCGCAGAGCGTGGGGTCCCGGTCGGCGACATGATCTTCACCGAGCTCGAGACGCGCGAGAGCTCGTCACCTTCATGAGACTGCCGAGGCGCGTCGCCTCCGCGTGCCTCGCCGTGGCCCTGACCGCCTGTACCAGCCCCCAGGTCTCCCGGACGCCGCTCCCGGCGCTCGACGACGATTCTCGCCGTGAGGTGTACGACCGGACCGACCTCGATTTCGAGGCCGGCGTGCTGTACAAGCCGGCCGAGGGAACGGCGGAAGGCACCGCGTGGACACTCGCGCCCCTCTTGATCCAGGAGATCCGACCGGAACCGAGCGCGGACACTCCCGATCCTTCCGGACCGACGACCGTCTATTACCGGCAGTCGAGCCTGCAGATCGGGGGTCGTGAATACGAGCGGTGGACCTACCTGTGGTCGCATCCGGACACGGAAAGCGCGCAGGGCATCCGCATGACGCTCGGCGAGGACGGCTTTCCCGCGATCTACGAGGTGCTGCACGACTCGTCGGGGGTGCGACTCGTCTTTGTGGACGTCACGCTGGAGGAAATGGCCAAGGACGCGTTCGGGTTGCCCCTGCCCGGTCGCCGCTTCGCCGTCGAGCCGTCCGTGGAGCAAGCGCCCGACGTGGTTGTGGGAGGATTGCTCGAGTCCGGACCCGCTCCGCTGGGACCGTTCGTTTACGTGTGGGAACAAGGCAGGAACGTCAACGCCGTGATCTGCCGCTGCATGCCATCACGCGTGATCTCGATCCCGAAGACCGCGACCTATGAACTGGCTCCGCTCGACCCGAGCACCGCCCCCGCTCCGGTGCAACACCTCTGGACCGCCCACCCCCTCGATCTCGACAGCGAGCTTCGACTAGGGTGGCTTCTCTGATAACCTCTTTTCCATGAAGGCAATGCTCCTGGCGGCCGGTCTCGGGAACCGCATGCTTCCCTTGACCCGCGTGCTGCCCAAACCGGCGATTCCCGTCCTCGGTCGGCCGATCGCGGCGCAGATCCTGCGACGTCTCGCCGAGGGCGGCGTGACCCACGCCGTGGTGAATCTGCACCACAAGCCCGAGCGATTGCGGTCCGTGCTCGCCGACGGCGCCGATCTCGGGCTGAAAGGTCTTCACTACTCGGACGAGGAGACCATCCTCGGAACCGGCGGCGGTATCGGCAACGTGGCATCCGAGCTACGAGGCGACGGCGACTTCCTGGTTCACAACGCGGACTTCCTGTCGGACGTCGACCTTGCGGCGCTGGTCTCGGCCCATCGTTCGTCGGGCTGTCTTGCGACGCTGGTGCTCGTCCCGGCGCGTCCGGTCTACACCTTTGTCGACATCGATTCGTCAGACCGTGTGGTCTCCATCGGAGGACGTCCCGAGCCCGCGGCCGACGCGACGGCGGAGAACTACCTCTTCACCGGCTTGCACGTCTTGAGCGACGAGGTGCTCGACCTCATCCCGTCCGGACGGCCAAGCAGCATCGTCACCGACGTCTACCTCGATCTCATTGCCGAGCGGAAGCTCGGAGCGTTCGTACACGACGGCTTCTGGTGGGAGTTCGGCAACCTCGGCAACTACCTCGAGGGCTCGCTCCGTCTGCTCGACCTACCGGCGGAGCAGATCGAGTCGATCGCCATGACCGACCCGATCCGGGAGCTCGACGAGGCCAGAGTCGCGGTGGGCGAGGGCGCCGACTTCCACAGCGGCGTCTCGCTCATCGGGCGCGTCGCGATCGGGATGGCCGCCATGATCGGCGAGGGCTCGACCGTCGAGGAGAGCGTGGTCATGGCCGAAGCGTGGGTCAGCCCGGGCAGCCATATTCGGCGAACGATCGTCGGGCCGGGCACCGAGCTGCCGATCGGGTGCGAGCTGCAGGACGTCCTGATCTGCACCGATCCGGATCCGAACGCCGATCCGCCTCCCGGTACGACCCGCGAGGACGGGTTGCTGTTCGCGCCGCTGCCGCCGGCGCCGGACGCCTGGTAGGCCGTAACCGTGACCCCTCCTCGCGAAGCGCTGGCACGCTACCTCGATTCGGAGCTTCCCGGCGCGACGGTCGAACCTCTGACCGGCGATGCCTCCGCCCGCCGCTTCTTTCGAGTGTGCCTGCCGGGCGGCACGACCCGGGTGGTGATGGACTACGGCGAGAGCTTCACCGAGGAGACCGGAGACCAGAGGGCAAATCGGCTGTTCGAAGCGGCCGCGCTCCGGGTCGCCCACATCCTGAGCGCCGCCCCGGTCCCCGGCTGCCTGATCCTCGAGGACCTCGGCGATCTCACGCTGGACCGGGCGCTTGCAAGTGCTTCGGCGGTCGAGCGCGGGCTGCTGTACGAAACCGCCGTCGATCTCGCCGTGGAGATCAGGGTCGAGGGCACGAGGGCGCTCCGCCACTCGGAAACGCGGCGCTGGCCCGCTCTCGATTCTCGCCGGTTCCGTTTCGAGATGGACTATTTCCTGGAGCATTACGCCCGCGGGCTTGCGGCGAAGTCGTTTCTGCCGTCAAAGCTCGAGCGGCTTCTCCACGAGCTTGCCGATCGAGCGGCCGACACGCCGCCGCGCGTGTTGTGCCACCGGGACTTTCACAGCCGGAACCTGATGGTTCTCGGCGACGGCTCGCTGGCCATGGTGGACATCCAGGATGCCCGTTGGGGCCCCGACACCTACGACCTCGCGTCTCTGGTGCGCGACGGCTACGTCGATCTGGAAGAGAGCGAGGTCGAGCGTCTACTCGAGCGGTACCGCCGGGCGCTGCCGGATGCGCCGTCCGTGGAGAGATTCCGGGCTCTTTTCGACGTCGTCGCGGCGCAGCGCATGATCAAGGCGCTCGGGACCTTCGGCTACCAGGTGGGCCGTCTGGGCCGGGAGCGCTACCGGAGCGCGATCCCCCGAACGCTCGAGCGTCTGCGCCGGCTCCTGCCGGTATCGCAGGAAACGGCCTCCCTGGCGAGGGCCCTCGACGAAGCGGGTCTACTCGCCGAATCGGCCGTCCAGTAACAACGCCGGGGTGATCACGCCATTGGGGCACGGGCGCGCCTTGCCGACGGCGCCGTGCACCCGGAGCGCCAATTCGTT
>Ga0316191_10000082_pt1 | contig 48323 bp, 44 predicted proteins | sample Eddworburr2cm_MG_FD_204928 | JGI IMG/M metagenome (GOLD analysis project Ga0316191, IMG submission 204928) | Coastal sediment microbial communities from Maine, United States - Eddy worm burrow 2 cm | ecosystem: Environmental > Aquatic > Marine > Coastal > Sediment | place: USA: Maine...
TGGGATGCGCACGTTCGACCAGCACCTGTTCGAGTTGTACGAAGATCGCAAAATTTCCTACGAGGAGGCATTGCGCAACGCCGACTCCAAGAATGAGTTGCGGCTCAAGATCAAACTCGAAAGCAAGCGCGATTCCGGCGAAACCGGGGAGGGTGCCACCAGTCTGCAGTTGGCCGAAGACCCGGGTGGTCGGCAATTCTGATCTTTTCGACGCGCCCAATACACCGACCCCGAGAGCAATAGATGAACGTCAAGTCGCTGTTTCAGTTGATGGTCGAGAAGGATGCGTCCGATCTGTTCTTCACGACCTATGCACCGATCAAGATCAAGATCGAGGGCAAGATCGTCAACGTCAACAAGACCACCCTGACACCCGAGATGGTCCGGGATGCTGTTTTCGGTCTGATGGATGTCGACCAGCAAAAGAAATTCGCGAAAGAGCTGGAAATCGATTTTGCTGTTTCCGAACCCGGTCTCGGCAGATTCCGTATCAACGTATTCCATCAGCGCGGCAATATCGCCATGGTCGTGCGCTACATCACGATGGAGATGCCGCGGCTTGAAGATTTCGGCTTGCCCGAAGTGCTCGCCGATCTTGCCCTGCTCAAGCGCGGGCTGATCCTGATGGTGGGCGCCGCAGGTAACGGCAAATCCACGACCCTGGCAGCGATGATCAATCACCGTAACGAGAACACGGCCTCGCACATCCTGACGATCGAGGATCCGATCGAGTTCCTCCATCCGAACAAGCGCTCAATCATCAACCAGCGCGAAGTGGGTCTTGACACGGTCAGTTACGCGCGGGCGCTGAAGAGCGCGATGCGTGCAGCGCCGGATGTCATTCAGATCGGCGAGATTCGCGATCGGGAAACGATGGAGGCGGCGATTTCGCTGGCGGGAACAGGGCATCTGGCCGTGGCCACGCTGCATTCGAACAACTCGGCGGAAACTATCGATCGCATCATCAACATGTTCCCCGAGGACCAGCATAACCAGGTCTATCTCGATTTGTCCCACTATCTCAAGGCGATCATTTCGCAACGCCTGGTACCGGGCAAGGACGGCCGTCGCGTTGCCGCGGTAGAGGTTCTGCTCAATACGCCGCATATCGCTGAACTTGTGTTGAAGGGCGACGTCGGCGGGATTAAGGAAGCGCTGAACGACAGCTCCGAGCAGGGTGTGCAGAGTTTTGACAAGGCCTTGCTGGAGCTCTACCGAAGCGGTCGCATCGGTCTCGAGGACGCGTTGAAAAACGCCGATTCCCGCGCCAACCTCGAGGCGCAGATCAACTTTGGCTGAGCGTTCTCAGGCGGCCGGCGGAAACACCCGGTAAGCGTCGAATACCGGTCCGTCCACACACACCCGTTTCATGGCGGGTCCATCGTCGGTCTGCACCAGCACGGTGCAGCCAGCGCATCCGCCGACCGCGCAGGCCATGTACTCTTCCAGGGATACCTGGCACGGCAGATCGAATTCCGCGGCGACCCGCGCCGCTGCCCGCAACATCGGGGTGGGGCCGCAGGCAAAGATCTCGACTTCGCTGAGCGCGACCTCGTCCAGCCTGCTCAGCCATGTCCGTGCGAGGTCGGTCACATAGCCGTCGAAACAACCGGGGTATCCCTGTAAAGTAGCGAGGCGACAGGGTATGCCCCAGTCCTCGAGCAACGGCATACTGGCAATGGCCGCATCCGCCATACCGTCGATCAAAATCGACGACGGGCGTGACGCAAACGGGAAGGGTATTTCCGACCCCATCAGCACCAGCGGTTGCCATCCGCTCGCAGAGTGGGCGATGTGATCCGCGAGAAATACCATAGGTGGAATACCGACTCCGCCGCCGATAAGCAGCGGTTTGCGCCGGCTTTCGTGGAGTTCGAACGGCTGCCCAATCGGAGCCAGCAAGCTAATGACTTCGCCGGTGCGTCTTTGGCTCAGCATGCGCGACCCGGTACCGACGACCTTGTATAAGAAGTCCATCCAGCCCGCTGCCGGATCGACCCGCATGATCGACAGCGGTCGCCGCATTGGCAAAGCGGGATCGCAGGTGAGGTGCGCAAACTGCCCGGGCAGTGCGCGCGCGGCGCTGCGTTTTGCGCTGACCCGGAGAATATACTGTTCGCCGTCGAAGGCCTGCTGCGCAAGCACGACAGCGTCTTCCACCAGAATGCTGCCGCGGTGTTGCCTGGCGCTGCTCATGGGTGGAGTGCCTCGAGTACGGTTGCCATCACGGCCATGCGCACCGCAACACCATTACATACCTGGCGCCGGATTACCGAGCGCGGACCATCGGCAACTTCGCTGGAGATTTCCACGCCGCGGTTCATGGGTCCCGGGTGCATGACGATCACGTCCGGTCGTGCCAGGGCGAGGCGCTCGGCGGTAAGCCCATATTGTTTGAAATACTCGCCCGCGTCGGGAATGCTGGCCTGGCTCATACGCTCCCTCTGAATACGCAGTGCCATCACGACATCGGCGTCGCGCAGGGCCGGCTCGATTTCAATATAGCGTTCGGTACCAGGGAACATGTCGTCCTCGGGCATGAATGCGGGGGGTGCCACCAACCGGATCTGGTTTGCGCCGAGGATTGTCAGCGCCTGGTGGACCGACCGTGCGACTCGCGAATGGCTGATGTCGCCAATCAGTGTGACCACGCAGTTCGCAATGTCTGGCTTGTGCTGGCGTATCGTCAAGGTGTCGAGCAGGCCCTGTGTAGGGTGAGAGACATCGGCCTCGCCGGCCGACAAAACACTGACATGCGGTGCGACGTGCGCTGCGATAAATGCGGGCACGCCCGGTTCGGAATCGCGCAGCACAAAAATATCCGAACCCATTGCCTCGAGCGTGTAGACGGTATCGAGAATGCTCTCGCCCTTGCTCCGGGATGACATGCGCACATCGAGGTTGAGCACATGCAGGCCGAGGCGTTTGGCGGCGAGTTCGAAAGAGGCCCGGGTGCGGGTGCTCGGTTCAAAGAAGAGATTCGCAACCGTGCGTCCGGCGAAGCGATTCTCCTGCGCCGGCAATTCCCCGGCCGGGCGCAAATACCCTGTCGCCTTGTCCAGCAAAGCGGTGAGACGTGTGCTGTCGAAATGCTCCAGGCTGATCAGATGCCTTAGTCGGCCCGCGGCATCAAACTGCTCTTGCATCGTTATCCGTCCTGCCGGTTGCTCAGCCACGATTCCAGGATCAGTCGGGCAGCCTGGCGATCGATCTCGTCGGGTTGGACCCGCTTGCGCCGCTCGCCACTGCGGCGCTGCTGGCGCAGTTCCGCGGCAGCCTCTCGCGAGGTCCAGCGCTCATCTACCTCATGCACGGGCAGGCCGAAGCGGCCACTCAATTGACGCGCGAAACGTCGAGCGCGGCGGGTCATCTCCGATTCGCTGCCGTCGGCATTATACGGCAGGCCCACGATAAGCGCGCGCGGTTGCCATTCGTCGATAAAGGACGAGATTGCGTCCCATTCGGAACCGCTGCAATGGATGGTTTCCAGCGGCGCGGCGGTTGCGGTAACCAGGTTGCCTATGGCCACACCGATGCGGCGCATGCCGAAGTCAAAACCCAGCACGACCATGCCCTCCCCGGCTAAAGTCACGCGTGCCCGCTTTCCGGGCTTAGCAGCGCGAGGTCGATGCCGAGGAGGTCCGCCGCAGCCTGGTAGCGCTCGCCATGCGGAGTATCGAACAGGATCGCAGAATCTGCGCGGACGCTGAGCCAGGCATTGGCGACGATCTCGCGTTCGAGTTGACCGGCGCCCCAGCCGGCGTAGCCCAGCGCGATCAGGCGGTTCGCCGGGCCGTCCCCGGTGGCAATTGCAGCGAGAATGTCGCGTGAAGTCGTTACCCGCACACCGTCGGCGACGGTCATGCTCGAGTCCCACTCATCCGCCCCGTCGTGGAGCACGAAGCCGCGATCCTGCTGCACCGGGCCTCCCAGGTAGATGGGCTCGCGGTGGAGATCCGCGGTAACCGGGATCAATGCAAGCTGGTCCAGAATATCGCCGAGCAGAAGATCGGAAGGGCGGTTGACAATGATGCCTAAAGCGCCCTGCTCGCTATGTTCGCAGACATAGCTGACTGTCCGGTTGAAATTCGGATCGGACAGAGCGGGCATCGCGATCAGGAACTGGCCGCCCAGGTAAGAATTGTCGCGCATGCCTCATGGTACCGTGCCAGGATCGTCCGGTCACGGCAGCAATGCGTCTTCTCAGCTGTCGTCGATCGTGGTGGTGACGCGCATGTTCGCGTCTACGATTTGCCCGCCTATAAACTGCCATTCATAGGCGAATCGCAATACATCGTAATTCGCCTTGAAGCGCTCGGGAAACGGGTCAAACGGGGCGGCGAGACGGAGAATTTCCAGTGCCGCCTGGTCGAGCCGGCGATGACCGGAGGATCGGCGAACGACGATCTCCTCGAGTGTGCCATCGGCCCGTACCGCCACCTCCAGAGTCGGGTTTCCGGTCCAGCGGCTGCTCTGCGCGTCGGCCGGGAAGTTTAGCGTGCCGACGCGCTCTATTTTGCGGCGCCAGCCGTCGAGATATTCCGCCACGTCGGAGCGACGCGTATTGACGGCGACATACAATTCCCGCGACTCGTCGCCCGAGATGCGCGGATCAGGCGCTTGCTGCGATTCGTTCAGCAGTTGTTGTGGCGAGGCCTGCATTTGCGCCAGCCGCTGTTCTTTTAGCGCGGTCTCTTCGGCCGAATCGTCGGGAATGCGAATATCCGGGTCGTCATCGGCTCTGGCGTGGAGCGACTCAATCTCGTTGCTGGTGGGTGCGGTTTCGCTAACGCGAAGGTCGCTGTTGTTGCTGTCGCCGGCCAGATCGAGCGGCGCGGCGGTCGCTGACGAAGGGCGGGCCAGATCATCCGTGTTGCCGGCGCCCTGCTGATTCGCCTGTGCCAGGTAGTCGGCGCTGTCCGGCTGCATTTCGACCATGTCGGGGTCGGATAAAAGTACGACTTCGATGCTCGGGTTGGTGGCGGTGGCGTCATCGTCGGCGACGCCGAACGTTACCCCGAGCACGAACATTCCGTGCAGCAGTCCCGCAAGGAATACAGTTGTGGCGAAGCGATCGCCAGCCTGTTTATCTGCTTCGAGTTTCAATACCGGAGCACCTGCCTGTGGCAGGTGACGCACCCCTGCGACTCATGCTGCCGGGATTATATATCGATAATCTTTGAAAAAGCCTTGACCCAGTCGACTTTTTCGAGGTGAATCAATTCGCTAAACGGTTTTCCAGAACATCGAACAGCTCCCCTGCAATGTTCAGCCCGTAGAGCTTGTCAAGCTCGCGGATGCCGGTCGGGCTGGTGACGTTGACCTCGGTCATATAGTCACCAATGACGTCGAGGCCGGCGAAAACAATCCCTTTTTCCCGCAACACCGGTCCGACCTGCTCGCAAATCCAGCGATCACGGTCGGAGATGTCGCGTCCTTCGGTCGTGCCGCCTACAGCCATATTGCCGCGAGCGTCGCCCGGCGGCGGGATGCGGGCCAGGACTTTTTCGACCGGTCGCCCGTCGATCAGTAAAATACGTTTGTCACCGCCATCGACGATTTCCGGGATATACGCCTGAGCCTGCACGAAATGCTGCGCGTTGGCGGTCATTACCTCGAAAATCACGTTGGTATTCAGATCGCCCTGCTGCACCAGGAAGATCGACTGACCACCCATCACATCCAGAGGCTTCACTACGATTTTGCCGTGCTCTGCCAGAAATTCGCGAAGTCGCTCGATCGAGCAGGTAATCAGGTTGGCCGGGCAGCACTGGGGGAACCAGGCGGTGTAGGCCTTCTCATTGATGTCGCGGAGGCCGGCCGGGCTGTTGAGAATGATCGTTCCGCGCATTTCCGCGCGCTCGAGAATGTAGGTAGCGTAGACATACTCCATGTCGAACGGTGGATCCTTGCGCATCAGCACGAGGCTCAGATCATGGAGTGGCATGTCGGCGGGTTCCGCCAGCTCGAACCAGCGTTCGTTGTCGTCGCTGACGCGCAGGGCGCGCATCCGCGCCCGTGCTTCGCCGTCGCGAACATACAGGTCGCCCGGCTGCATATACCGGAGGTGCCAGCCACGATGCTGAGCTTCGAGCAACATCGCCAAAGTTGTGTCCTTGTAGGGTTTGATTCGTTCGATGGGGTCCATGACGACCCCCAGTGTCCGGTTGCCCGATTCCATCGTACCCACTCCTCACAGGACTGTTCACCGCGCTTTTGCCGGTGCCGGCGATGATACAACGAGCCGCTCATTCAAGGGTGATTTCAGGCCTGCGAACCAGGCCATGGCAGCTTCTTGCTCAATATGTTAAAAGGCCCAGCTAACCCCGTTTGGCAGGATTCTGTAGCGCCTCGCCAGCTGCCCGATTCCCGGGCAGGGCGCGCCAGCGGGAAGGTTTCTTGATACGCGCGGAGCTTCGCGAGGGAAAAACGTCGTGAACGATAGTGTTGCGAACAGCCTGAAAGGACTGAAAATCCTCGTCATCGATGACAGCAAGACGATCCGGCGAACGGCTCAGACCTTGCTGACTAAAGAAGGCTGCGAGGTGTTTACCGCCGTCGACGGCTTCGATGCCTTATCCAAGATTGCCGATCATCAACCCGACATCATTTTTGTTGACATCATGATGCCACGGCTCGACGGCTATCAAACCTGTTCGCTGATCAAACATAACAAGGTGTTCCGGGAGACGCCGGTCATCATGCTCTCCAGCAAGGACGGGCTTTTTGATCGCGCCAGGGGCCGAATCGTGGGTTCGGAGCAGTACCTGACCAAACCGTTTACCAAGGACGAGCTGCTGTCGGCGATCGACAGCCACGTTAGCCGGTGACGGGACAAACGAGGGCACTATTTTGGCCTTGATACTGATTGTTGACGATTCGCCGACAGAACTGCACGTGATGCAGCAGGCGCTGGAGCGTCACGGTTTCGATACCGTCATCGCCGAGGATGGCGAGACCGGACTGCGGCTGGCGGCCGAGCGGCGCCCCGATCTCATTCTGATGGATGTGGTCATGCCGGGGATCAACGGGTTTCAGGCGACGCGGGAGTTGTCGCGCAATCCGGCGACAGCGGTGATCCCGGTGGTGATGGTGACGACGAAAGGGGAAAAGACCGACCGGATATGGGGCATGCGTCAGGGCGCAGTGGCCTATCTGGTCAAACCGGTCGGAGAAAAGGAGCTCGTCGAGGGGGTTCGCCAGGCGCTGGCCGGGTAAGCGGGCAATGCAATCGTCAAAACTGAGCAGTCTGGCCAAACAACCTTTCGAGCTTTTGCTGGAGCTCGAGCGGCGTAGCCGCGTGGTTGCGACCGGGCAGGGTTCCGGCGTCGCCGCGGACGCAGAGAGAGTGGGTATCGCGTTTCGCCTGGGTGGCGAGAAATTTGTCGCGCCGCGTGACGAGACGCGCGAGGTGCTCACCTATCCGGCGTCGATAACACGGGTGCCCGGAGCGCGCAGCTGGGTTTCGGGTCTTGCCAACGTACGTGGCCAGTTGATCCCGATTTTCGACCTCAAGAGCTATCTTGGCGGCGCGGCCACGATCCCGGATCGCCTGACTCGGGTGCTGGTGGCCAATCATCGCGAGTATCCGGCGGGTCTTGTAGTGGACGAAGTCATGGGATTCCGGCGTTTCTCGGCGAGCGAGTTCGTCGACGAGTGGGCGCCGACCATACTGCGTTGTGACCGTTATCTGACCGGGGCCTATCGCCGCGGTCAGGAAACCTGGCCTGTATTCAGTTTGATCCAGTTGGTGGAATCGCCCCATTTTATGAAAGTAGCCGCGTGATCGTAGCCGCGGTCCTATGCAATAAGACGTGAGTTGACTATGTCAGAGCAATCCCGAGGAATGGACTTGATACCGTGGCTGACCGTTGCGCTGGCGCTGTTGCTGGCTGCGGCCGGTGTCATTGCGGGGCTCAACGGTGCGACGCTGCCTGCGATGCTGTGTGCGGCCGCTTTTGTCGTACTGGTTGTGATTGGCTGGCTCTACGTACGCGCCGGAAATGTCCGCCAGATCGCAGCCGTACAGGCGCAGCAGAACGATCGCAACCAGCAGGCGATCCTGCGCCTGCTGGATGAGCTCTCTAATCTTGCCGACGGCGATCTGACGGTGCAGGCGACGGTCACGGAAGACATCACCGGCGCGATTGCCGATTCGATCAATTACGCGATCGAGGCACTGCGAGAACTGGTTGCCACCATCAACGATTCGGCCATCATGGTCGATGCCGCCGCGAAACAAACCGAGGCCACCGCGGTGCACCTGGCCAAGGCCAGCGAGCAGCAATCCCAGCAGATTGCATCGGCGACCGACTCGGTTGCGCAGATGGCTCATTCCATCGAGGAAGTGTCCGGGAATGCGGAGCGGTCCTCCGATGTGGCGCGCCATTCCGTCGACGTGGCGCACAAGGGTGGCGAAGCCGTGCGCCGGACCATCGAGGGTATGAATACGATTCGCGAGACGATCCAGGACACCTCCAAGCGGATCAAACGCCTCGGCGAGAGTTCGCAGGAGATCGGCAATATTGTGGAGCTGATCAACGATATTGCCGAACAGACGAATATTCTGGCGCTGAATGCCTCGATTCAGGCGTCGATGGCCGGCGAGGCGGGTCGCGGTTTCGCGGTGGTCGCCGATGAAGTCCAGCGTCTGGCGGAGAGGTCAGCCAATGCAACCAAACAGATTGAGGTGCTCGTGCGCACGATCCAGACCGACACCAACGAGGCAGTCGTATCGATGGAGCGGAGTACAACGGATGTCGTGGGCGGGGCTCTGCTGGCCGAGAACGCGGGGGCTGCGCTGGAAGAGATCGAGCAGGTCTCGAACCAGATTGCCAGCCTGGTGCAGAACATTTCCGGAACCGGGCGTCAGCTGACTACGTCGGCCGGCGACATCAGCCGCAACATGAGCGTTTTGCGGGAGATCAGCTCTCAGACCGCCGACAGCACCAGCGCGGCATCGGCTTCGATCAGCAAGCTGTCGGAACTGGCGACCCAGTTGCGAATGTCGGTATCCGGTTTCAGGCTGCCCGATTTCGAAACCGGTACCGGTGTTCTGATGGATAAAGGCATACCGCGGATCACCAAACCCGAAGCGGGCGACGGCAAGCCTGATCCCGAAGTCCGGGCGGTTTGAAGCAGACCCGGCGGCAAAGACTGGTGGCAATGGAACATCCCGGCTCAGAATCCCTACAGTGGGTCAGCAAAGACCTGAGCGCGGCTGTGCAGGATGCGCGGCTGGCGCTGGAGGACTATGTCGAGGGCGGGGCCAATCGGCGCTCGCTGGAGTCGTTCGTGCAGCGCTGCCATGTCATCCAGGGCGTGCTGCGGATGGTGGAGGTCTATGGCGCGGCGCTGCTGGCCGAGGAGATGGAGAAAGCCGCGCAGTATCTGCTCAAGGGCGGTACGGCGGTAAAGAACGAGGAGGAGACACTGGATGCGCTGACGCGAGCAATGGTGCAGCTTCCGGCCTACCTCGAGAGGCTCATCGGCGGTGGTCGCGATATCGCGCTGGTGCTGTTGCCACTGCTCAATGATCTGCGTGCCGTGCGTGGCCAGCCGCTGCTGTCCGAAGGCACACTGCTGTTATTGAACATCACGCCGGCACAGAAGTCCGCGGCTTTTGCGCCAACCCGTCGTGAGCCCGTGACCGATGTCGATGCCGTGCAGCTTGCGCGCCTGTTGCGGCCGCGTTTCCAACTGGCATTGCTGGGCTGGATCAAGGGCGAACGCAGTGACGCGAACCTCGCGGTGCTCGGCGAGGTCGCCGAGAAGCTCGAGCAGGCAGCAACCGATGAGCGGTCTTATCGCCTGTGGCTGGTAGTCGGGGGGGTGCTGGAGGCGCTGCGCGAGTCCGGGCTCGACAGCAACGTCTCGCTCAAACGGTTGCTGGGCCAGGCCGACCGCGCAATCAAGCGGCTGATCGACCATGGCGAGGACCGTCTCTTTGGCAATGGTTGCGAAGAACTCCTGAATAACCTGCTGTATTACGTTGCCCGTTCGGATTCCGTCGGCGCGCGGGTGCGGCTGGTGCGCCAATTGTTCGAGCTCGATGATCTCCTGCCATCCGATGCGATGGTCGAACACGCGCGAGAAAGCCTTTCCGGCCCGAGCGTGAAGTTGATGCAGACCGTAGCCGCCGCGATCAAGGAGGATCTTGCCCGGGTCAAGGACACACTGGATATTTTCGTTCGGACTGGCAAGAAATCCCATGACGAGCTTGGCGGGCAGGCGGATCTGCTCAAGAAAATCAGCGACACGCTGGGCGTGCTCGGGTTGGGCGGGTTGCGTGGAAGAGTGCAGTCGGAGCTGGACACACTGCAGGCGATGTCAGACGGCAGTGCCGCGGCCGAGGATGCGGCACTCGAGCGGATCGCTGCAACGCTGTTGCATGTCGAGGACAGTCTTGACGAGCAACTCCTGAGACTGATCATGCCGGTGGGTGTACCGGTCGCGCTGCCTGACCCGGACGAGGGCGACCAGGCAAGTGAATATCGCCAGGTCACCGAAGCCGTCGTGCGGGAGTGTATTCTCAATCTCACTCGGGTAAAGGATGCCATCACCCAGGCGGTCGATCAGCCGCATGATGTCGCTGTGCTGGAGAATCTGCCGCCGCTATTGCGCGGGATCACCGCAGCGCTGTTGATGTTGAACCGCAATCGGGCCGTTACCGTCGTTGAACGCATCGGTGAGCTGGCGCGGCGCCTGTTTCGCTCGGATCAGCCGGCGCTGGTCAGCGGCAAGGTCGATCGGCTGGCGGATGCGATCGTCAGCCTCGAATACTATCTCGAGACGATCCAGGCCGGGCGCGCGGACCCCTGGTATATGCTGGACAACGCCGAGAGCTGTCTCAGATTTCTCGAAGATGCAGCCGCGCAGGCTGAGGCGATACCGGTATCGGACGCTGCGCCGGAGGCGACGCTGGTGCTGGGCGATCGCGCTCACGACGAGACTGTTGCGGCGGATGCGGAAACCCGGGTAATTGATGAGCTTGTGGCCCCGCCAGTGCCGCAGCCAGGCCCTGAGGAAAAATTTGCGGAAAAACCTGCCCTCGTGGCGATGCGGCTCGCGACCGACGGGGCCGGACCGGACCCGGATATCCTCGAGCTCTTTATCGAAGAGGCCAAGGACGAGCTGGAGCAGCTGTCTTCACGGCTGCCCGCCTGGCTGGATGATCCGGCCGACCAGGAAGCGCTTACATTTTCGCGGCGCTCCTTTCATACCCTGAAGGGTAGCGGGAGAATGGTCGGCGCCGAGGCGATCGGCGAGCTTGGCTGGGCCATCGAAAATCTGTTGAACCGGATCATCGCCGGGACGTTGCAGCGGACACCCGGCTTGCACTCCGTATTGCGGCAATCGCTGGATCTGCTTCCGGTGCTGATAGAGCAGCTCGAAACGGGGGTCGACCCCGGGGCGGTGCTGCAACGCCTGATATCCCAGGCTGAGGCATTGGCGCGTGGCGAAGAACCGACCGTGGCGCTTGCCGATTCTTTTGCTGTTGCCAGCCCGACTCTGACGGAGTTTGTTCCGCCCGAACCGGAACCGGCCGAGCCAGCGGATCTGGCGCAGATCGAGGCCGAGGCGGAAGTGGCAACGTTGGCCGGGCTGGACGAGATGGATCCGGTCCTGAAGGAGATATTCACCAAGGAAACGGGCGGTCATCTGGAGGCGATTCGCGCCTACCTCAGGGATTGCGAAGCATTTGGCCCGCCGTATTCGATCACCGAAGCCCTGCACAGGTCCTGTCACACATTGAGTGGAAGCGCCAACATGGCGGGCGTCGCCGTTGCGGTTGAGGTGGCCACGCCATGGAATGCCTACCTGAGAAAACTGTATGACGCGGGTCTCGGCCTTTCCGCTGAAGGCCTCGAAACCTGCGAGGCGGTGGTGGCGGCAATGGAGGCGATCGTCGCGAGGCTGAAGCACGGCTTCGGCGACGTTCCGGATGTCGAATCACTGGTCGCGCGGATTGGCTGGCTCGACGCCGAATTCGAAAGGAACGCTCATGAGTATGAGACTGACCAACGGGCTTCCGCGGACGGTGCCGGTCCGGCCCCGGAATTCGATACGGAAATCGCTGCGATTTTCTGTGAGGAAGCGACCGAATTGCTCGAAGCCGCGGAGCAATCGTTTGGTTCCTGGTCGTTCGACTGGAGTGACGAAGATGCGATCGCGGAGTTGCGGCGGCACCTGCATACGCTGAAAGGCGGCGCTCGAATGGCGGGATTGCGCCCCATGGGCGACCTGAGCCACGAACTGGAGACGTTGCTGATTCGGGTCGGCGGTGGTGACATCGAAACCGGTGAAACGTTACGCGCAATTTTCCAGAGCGGCATCGATGAGTTACATCGAATGCGAGAATGCGTGGCGGCGGGTACGTACCCGCAGCCTGGCACAGAAGTGATCAGCGTTGTTCGCGGTTTTGCCTCCGGCACGACTGCTGCAGTACCCGCGACCGCGGCGCTGGCGGCTGGCGAGTCCGAACAGCGCGGTACCGCGACGATTGCCGAGGCCGACGAGGTCGCGAGCACCATGCTTCGGGCGGAAGATCTGACCGCTGCGAGAGATGACGCCGATTACGTGGATAGTGGCGGCGCGCAAGATTCGGTTGAACTCGAACGAATTGTCGGGCGTGACGACGTCGTTGCGGCGGAAGAACCCGCCGAACCGGAAAAGATTGTCGCCGCGGATGATGGCGTCGGGGCGGATGATCAGTTCGAGGCGGATGATCAGTTCGAGGCGGATGATCAGTTCGAGGCGGATGATCGGGTCGGGGCGGAGTCACCCTCGATTACGACCGTGGCCGATGTCGCTCCCTCCATAGGCAAGGGCGATGCAAGTGGCGCCGCCGCCGAAGCTGCAACTCCGCGGCCCAGCCGCGGCGAGCAACGCGGCGAAGTTGCCAGGGTCGATGCCGACTTGCTCGAGGAACTGCTCAATAATGCTGGCGAGATCAGTATTTTCCGTTCCAGACTGGACCAGCAGGTCAAATCGGTCGAATTCAATCTTGCGGAGCTTGCCCAGACGGTATCGCGTCTCAAGGACCAGTTACGCAACCTCGAAATAGAGACCGAGGCGCAGATCATCCACCGGCACCAATCCGAGATCGAGGGCGCTGGTGATTTCGATCCGCTCGAACTCGATCGCTATTCGCTGATTCAGCAACTTTCGCGTGCGCTTGCCGAGACGGCCAGCGATGTCGACAGTATACGTTCGTTGATGCATGGTCAGATTCGCGATGCCGATGCCTTGCTGGTGCAGCAGGGCCGGGTGACGACCGCGCTCCAGCATGGCCTGATGCGTACTCGCATGGTGCCTTTCGAGCGTCACGGCGCCCGCCTCGGCCGCGTTGTTCGGCAGGTGGCGGCTGAGGTCGGCAAACGCGCCGAGCTGGAATTGCACGGCAGCGGTGAGTTGGACAGGCAGGTTCTCGAACGGATGTTGTCGCCGCTCGAACATATGTTGCGCAACGCCGTGGTCCATGGCGTCGAATTCCCGCAGCAGCGGCGCGCAGCGGGCAAGCCCGAAACCGGCCGGATCACGGTTAATGTTCGGCGCGAGGGTGCCGAAGTCCTGGTGGAAATCAGTGACGATGGTTCGGGCCTCGATATTGCGGCGATTCGTGAGAAAGCGATTGCGCGGGGTTTGGTGGGCGCGGACAAGATCCGCACCGACCAGCAGGCGATACAGTTTATTTTCGAGCCGGGGTTCAGTACGGCCGCGGAACTGACCCAGGCTGCCGGGCGTGGGGTCGGGATGGACGTCGTAGCAAACGCGGTTCGCCGTCTCGGTGGTAGCATCTCCGTTACCACCGAGCAGGGCAAGGGCACCAGTTTCCTGGTGCGCCTGCCGTTTACCCTGGCGATTGCGCAGGCCATGATCGTCCGCGTCAATGACGAGTATTACGCGTTGCCGCTGACATCGGTTGAAGGGATAGCGCGTATTCCGCGCGAGGAACTGCTGTACAAGCTGGAACAGCAGGATCCGAGCTATGAATACGGCGGGCAGGACTACCGCTTCCAGTACCTGGCGCAGTACGTCGGGGCGGAAATACCGGCACTTTCCGACGAGATTCCATCAGTGCCGGTTGTGCTTGTTCGGGCGGGCGAATATTCGACGGCATTGATCGGCGACGAGTTGCTTGGAAGCCGCGAGGTCGTCGTGAAATCGGTTGGCCCGCAGCTTGCCACTATCGATGGAATTGCCGGCGCGACCATTATGGGCGACGGCAGGATCGCAATCATCCTCGATGCGCCCACGCTGTTGCGAACGGCGGTCCAGCCGGCGGCATCTGCCTCGGCGGCAGAGTTTGAAGACGACCGCACGTTTGTCCTGGTGGTCGACGACTCGATCACCGTACGCAGAGTTACCCAGCGCCTGCTAGAGCGCAATGGCATGCGCGTGCAGACAGCGAAGGATGGCGTCGACGCGCTGGCGATCCTGCAGGAGCATCATCCCGACGTGATTTTGCTGGATATCGAAATGCCGCGGATGGACGGATACGAGCTGGCCGGCAATATCCGTAATGACAGTCGCCTCGAGAATATTCCGATCATCATGATCACCTCGAGAGTCGGTTCGAAACACCGTGCCCGCGCGATCGAGCTGGGCGTTGACGATTATCTCGGCAAGCCGTATCAGGAGGCGCAACTTCTCGATGCGATCGAGCCGTTGGTGAAGGAGGGAAGAGTGGGCAATGAGCGAATCCGCTGAAGAACTTTATAGCCTGCTGATCCCGCTCGATGGCATGCGCCTGCTGCTGCCGCGTGCCTGTATCACCGAGGTGATCGGATATCATTCTCCGGTGCCCGTCGAGGGTTGTCCGCCGTGGCTACTCGGTTACGCCGACTGGTCAGGCCGCGCCATCCCGGTCATATCGTTCGAAGGCAGCGGCGGCCGTCCGGTGGCAGAACTCGGCGCGCGCTGCAAGGTCGCGATCGTGCAGGCCATTGGGGGGCAGTTGGTTATCCCGTTTTTTGGCATTGTGGCGCAGGGATTTCCGCAGCTGGTTCGGGTCAGCCGGAATGTTCTGAGTGTCGATGAATCGCAGGAGTTTAGCGAGGAGGACGTGTCGCTCTGCCAGCTGCAGATGTTGAACGAGCGACCGTTGGTGCCGGACCTGGAACGCCTCGAATCGATGATCCATGCCGCGTTGTCGCAACGTGCGATGACCGTTTAGATATCCCCCCAGCGCGCCTGGGCCACGGCGAGCCCGGCCAGCGCGGCCGTTTCTGTACGCAGCGTCCGGGGACCCATTGACGCTGCAGTAAACCCATTGCGTTGTGCGGCCGCGGACTCGTCCCGGGTCAATCCTCCCTCCGGGCCAACCAGCAACGTCAGAAAAACAGGGTCAAGGTCGATGTCCGCCAAGCGGGCGGGCGCGTCAGGCTCGAGCACGACGCTGTCCTCCCGGCGATCGCGTTGCGCGAGAAAATCACCCAGACCGATGGCCGGTTCGATTATCGGAAGCACCGATCTTCCACACTGCTCGCAAGCATGTGCGATCACCGCCTCCCAGTGGGCCAGGCGTTTGTCGGCTCGAGCAGGATCGAGCCGGACGACGCTGCGCTCGGTCACTACAGGAACGATTCGGCTCACTCCGAGTTCGGTCGCCTTCTGCATTACCCAGTCCATCTTTTCGCGCCGCGACAAACCGTGCGCCAGCGTGACCCGCAACGGAGGCTCCCCGAGCGCAGGGATTTCCTCGCCGACCTCGGCGCGTACGCGACGCTTCGTTGCCGCAACCACTCGGATCCTGAACTGGCGGCCATTTCCGTCGAACCCGATCGCCTCGTCGCCGGCGCGCATTCGCAGCACCTGGGCGGCGTGGCGGGCGCTGGCCTCGGGCAGGTCGACGGTTGCGCCGGGGCGCAATTCAGTGGGCACGTAGAGTCTTCTTAATCGCATGTGGCAGCGTGGATGCCGTCACGGGCAGTGCGGGCCATCAAATCGATATGCTCGTCTTCGATGATATAGGGCGGCATGAAATAGACGACGTTACCGAGCGGGCGCAACAACACGCCGTGGTTGAGCCCGTATTGATAGACGCTGAGTCCGCGTCTTTCCTGCCATGGGAACGCGGTCAGCCCGGCACGCTCCGCGACCATTTCAATCGCCAGAATCATTCCGCGCTGGCGGATCTCTCCCACGTGACGATGTTCCTGAAGATCGGCGACCGCGGCTCCCATATAGGCGGCGGTTGCGCGATTACGCTCCAGCACGGTTCCGTCGGCGAGAAGATCGAGCGTGGCGAGCGCCGCGGCGCAGCCCAGCGGATTGCCTGTGTAGCTGTGCGAGTGGAGAAAAGCGGTCAGATTGGTGTAGTCGTCGTAGAAGGCTTCGTAGACGTGGTTGGAAGTCAGTACGGCGGAAAGCGGCAGGTAACCGCCGGTTAGTCCCTTGGACAGGCACATGAAGTCAGGCGAGATGGCAGCCTGTTCGCAGGCGAACAGGCTGCCGGTTCTGCCAAAACCAACCGCTATCTCATCGGCAATCAGGTGAATTCCGAGCTCATTGCAGGACTCGCGCAGCAGCGACAAGTAGACCGGATCGTACATCCGCATGCCGCCGGCGCATTGCACCAGTGGCTCGACAATGATCGCGCAAACGCTGTCGGCATGCCGTTCGAGCACCGCGCGCGTGGCCGCAAACGCCTCCCTGCTATGCGCCTCGCAGCTGGCACCGGCTTCGCGGCCGTAGCAATCCGGGGACGGGGCAGTGATGGCCTGCAGCAGCAGCGGCTCATAGGTTTCCTTGTACAGTTGCACATCACCCACCGCCAACGCGCCCAGGGTTTCACCGTGATAACTGTTGGATAGCGTGACAAAGTCGCGTTTTTCCGGCTGTCCCGCATTGCGCCAGTAATGAAAGCTCATCTTGAGCGCCACTTCCACCGCCGACGAGCCGTTATCGGCGAAAAAGACCTTATCCAGACCGGGAGGAGTTATCTCGACAAGGCGGCGCGCCAGCTCGACCGCGGGTTTGTGGGTGAACCCGGCAAGGATTACATGCTCGAGTTCGTCCAGCTGATCGCGAATCCGTTCATTGATATACGGGTGAGCGTGGCCAAACAGATTGACCCACCAGGAGCTGATCGCATCGAGATAACGGCGGCCGTCGAAATCTTCCAGCCACACACCCTGGCCGCGGCGGATGGGCACCAGCGGTAGCCATTCATGGTCCTTCATCTGCGTGCATGGATGCCACAAATAGCGAAGGTCCTCTGCGGCCAGTTTGCTGTTATTCAATTTTCGTTGCCTCCGTGGCGTGTAACGGGATTGTGCGCACACCCGGGTATTGCCGCAAGAGAGGCCTTTACCGCGGCGAGTCGAGGCGTGACAATGGGCGCGGGTTCTCGGTTCGATAGGGAGTTGGGGGTGCAAGTCGATCCGGATACCGGGCTGCTGAGTCCGGCCCGTCAGTTGGAATCGCCGAACCGGGATGAGCGCCCCGCAGGGTGCGCGCCGGAACTGGTCGTAGTGCACGGAATCAGTCTGCCACCCGGGGAGTTCGGCGGCGGCTGGGTGGACGCGCTGTTTTTGAACCGCCTCGACCCCGAAGCACACCCTTATTTTGCCGAGATCTTCGAAGCGAGGGTGTCCGCGCATTTGCTGATCGAGCGCGCGGGCAGCGTCACGCAGTACGTGTCATTCAATCAGCGTGCGTGGCATGCCGGCGTGTCCACGTATTTCGGGCGCACCGCGTGCAACGATTTTTCGATCGGGATCGAGCTTGAGGGAACGGACGACATGCCCTACACCGATGAACAGTATGAGACGCTTACCGCGGTGCTGGCGGTGCTGGCGGTCACCTACCCGGCGTTGGCTGCGGTGCCGATTGTCGGGCACCGGGACATTGCACCCGGGCGGAAAACCGACCCCGGCGGCTCGTTCGACTGGCTACGCCTGGATCGGTGCCTGGCGGTCGCGACGGCGCGAAAGCGCAGTCAGATATTGTCGGATGAGGCGGATTTAGTATGAATATCTGGGCGCTCGCGCTGGGGCTGGTGTGTGAGCGTTTCCTCACCCGCCTTCTGCACCTGCGGGAATTGCGCTGGTTCGATCGTTACTTCGACTGGGCGCTCGTTCGTATTGCAAAATTCTCGGGTCCCTCTGCACTCCTCGTCACAGCCCTGTTGTGTGCCATCCTGGTAGTGCCGGTCATCGCGATAGTCGTGATTTTCGGTGACCACCTGCACCATGTCCCGTATGTACTTTTCGCCGCGTTCGTGCTGATTTTCTCGCTCGGTCCACGCGACCTCGGTCGCGAGATGGACGAATACATGAGCGCGCTAGAGTCCGGTGACTCGGAGCAGATGTCGCGGCGTGCCAAGGAACTGATGGAGAGCGACGCCGCCACTGATGCGGAGAGCCTTCCGCATATTGAGAAAGCGGTGTTCGTTCAGGCCAACAACCGTGTGTTCGGAGTCATTTTCTGGTTTCTCGTAGCCGGGCCTGCGGGCGGGTGGTTTTTCCGCGTGGTCGATCTGATGCGCCGGCGCGCAAAATTTGAATCGAATCGTTTGCGCGACGAGGAAAACGAGACCGTGGCGTTTCTCCATCCCGTGCGCACGTTGCATGGCCTGCTGGCATGGGTTCCCGCGCGGCTGCTCGCGCTCGGATATGCCTTGGCCGGGAGTTTCGAGGATGCCATCCGTAACTGGCGCGGGTTCGTGCCCGCCGAGCGCGGCCCGTTTTACGACTTCAACGACCGTTTGCTGGCGAGTGTCGGTTGTGGCGCGATGGGACAAACGGAGACGACGGATGAGCGGGCGCCGCAGTGGCATGCCGTGCGCTCGGCGATGCGCCTGGTAAACCGCACCCTGTTTGTGTGGCTGATAGCCATCGCATTGATGACGCTATTCGGTCAGGGATTCTAGCTCGCCGGTGCGCCTGGTCTGCGCGTGGCTGGTTTTCTGTTGCCTGTTTGGGTTCGCCCGGGCGGGAGCGGCGGAGCACGCGGCGCGCCGTATTGTCAGTCTCGCGCCGCATCTTACCGAACTCGCCTTCAGTGCCGGCGTCGGGGAGCGGCTGGTCGGCGTCGTCTCATTCAGTGATTATCCGCCCGCGGCGCGCGAACTGCCCCGGATCGGCGATGCGTTCCAGGTCGACTATGAGGCCATTGTCGGGTTGCGGCCGGACCTGGTGCTCGCCTGGGTAGGCGGTAATCCGGCGCAGGTCATTGAACGATTACGTGGCCTCGGGCTGAATGTCGAGACGTTCGCGCCGCTGCGGCTGGAAGATATCGCCGCACATCTGCGCCGCATCGGGGAACTGGCAGGGGAGCCGCGTCAGGCCAACGCCGTCGCCGATGAGTACCTGCAAACGCTGGCCGGTCTGCGAAGCGATTATGCGGCCCGTGACCCGGTCCGGGTCTTCTACCAGATTTCTTTCGAACCGCTGTATACCGTCGGCGGCCGCAGTTATATCACCCAGATGATCGAACTATGCGGTGGCCGCAACGTGTTCGCCGGGCTGCGCGAGCTTGCCGCGGTTGTCGGTCTCGAAGCGGTGCTGGAGCGTGACCCCGAACTCATTGTTGCCGGCCTCGACTCACGGGAGCAGCTTGCCGGTCAATGGTCGCGATGGCACGACGTGACCGCTGTTGCCACCAACAACCTCGCCGTGGTCGACCCGTCTGTGACCGGGCGCGCAAGCCTGCGGCTGGTAGACGGAGCCCGGCAGATTTGCGCTGCGGTGGATGAGGCGCGTTCGGCCACAGCCTACTCTGCGCCGTCTCGCTGACGCTGCCAAAGTACCTCGGCGCCGTGTTCGGTTCGCGCCAGTACCCGGGCCGCGACGAACAACAGATCGGACAGACGGTTGAGATAGCGCAGCACTTCGGGCCTGACCGCCTCGGTTCGCGCTAGCGTAACGGTGCGGCGCTCAGCTCGACGACAGGTAGTGCGCGCGAGATGGCAGGCGGCGGCAGCTGTGCCGCCACCCGGAAGTATGAAATCCTTTAAAGTGGGCAAATCGGCGTTGAGCTGGTCGAGCTGCTGCTCGAGCCGTTCGATTTGCGCTGCGGTGATCGATTCGAATCCGGGAATGCACAATTCCCCGCCCAGATCGAACAGGTCATGCTGGATCTCGGTCAGGTAACTCCGGAGCGGATCGGTAACCACCGGGACCGCGAGCACCATGCCGATGGTGCAGTTGGTCTCGTCGACACTGCCGTAGGCCTCGACCCTGGCACTGTCCTTCTCGGTTCTGCTGCCGTCTCCGAGACCGGTGCTGCCGTCGTCGCCGGTACGCGTATAAATCCTGGTTAGTCTGTTACCCATTCAAATCCCCGTTCCCATGATGTCGCGGTGGCCGCAGCGAGTATGCCCGGTGGCGATAGTTTAGGGCATGCCCGGTGTTTTCGTCGTGGGACCGATGTCGGTTGCAGCCTTGCTACAATTACCAGCCCGATCTGACAGGCTTCGCATCGTTATGGACGATTCAGCATATCTCGACACCGCGCTCGAGGCAGCACGCGCGGCCGCATCGATAATTCGCCACTACTATCGCGGTAATTTCGAGGTCCGCTCCAAGTCCGACCGCACGCCCGTAACAGTCGCGGACGTAGAGGCCGAACGGGCGATTCGGGAGATTATTCAGGCGCGATTTCCGGAGCACGGATTCTATGGAGAGGAAACCGGCCAGGAGCGCATGGAATCGGAGTATCTGTGGCTGGTGGACCCGATCGACGGAACCAAGAGCTTCGTCAGGCAGTACCCCTTTTTTTCCACGCAGATTGCACTGATGCATCGGGGGAGACTGATTCTCGGTGTCTCCAGCGCGCCCGCGTTCGACGAAATCGCGTTCGCCCGGGCCGGCCACGGCGCATGGCTCGACGACCAGCCGCTTCGGGTCAGCACGATTTCCGATTTGCGCGATGCTACGCTTTCAACCGGAAACATCCAGAGCCTCGCCGCCAGTGACCGTTGGGTCAAACTTGGTGAACTCATCAGCGCCGTCGGCCGGATTCGCGGCTACGGTGATTTCTACCACTATCACCTGCTCGCGTCCGGGAAAATCGACCTGGTGATCGAATCCGACGTCAATATCCTCGACATCGCGGCACTGTATGTGATCGTTACGGAAGCCGGGGGCACTTTTACCGATCTCGATGGCGCGCCGCTCAATCTGGATACACGATCCGTGCTGGCGACGAATGCGCGCTTGCTGCCAAAAGTAGGCGGGATGTTGTGAAGCTTCCCCTCTACCAGATCGACGCGTTTTCCGCGCAACGATTCAGCGGCAATCCGGCTGCTGTTTGCCCGCTGCCTGAATGGCTCGATGACGAAGTCATGCAAGCCATCGCGGCGGAAAACAATTTGTCGGAGACCGCATTCTTCGTGGCCGAGGGGGATGCCTACCGGTTGCGCTGGTTTACGCCGGCTGCGGAGGTCGATCTGTGCGGGCATGCGACACTTGCTGCGGCTGCGGTGGTCACGCGGGTTCTGGAACCGGACCGCGACATGGTGACTTTCAGGTCTCGTGGCGGGGACCTGACGGTGAGTACCGATGGCGAACTGCTGGTGATGGATTTCCCGGCGCGACCGGGCGCAACAGTCGATGCACCCTCAGCATTGCTGATGGGCCTCGGTGTGGTGCCGCGCCAGGTTCTCGTGGCCGACTACTATCTCGCGGTCTTCGACAGTAGCGAAGAGGTGGTGGCCCTGACGCCGGATTTTCACCGACTCGCAACCCTCGATCGAATCGGCGTTATTGTCTCCGCGCCGGGAACCGACGTCGATTTCGTATCGCGGTTTTTTGCGCCAGGCGTGGGTGTTCCGGAGGATCCGGTTACCGGTTCCGCGCACTGTACCCTCACGCCATACTGGTCAGCGCGCCTGGGTAAGAAGATATTGCGGGCACGACAGATGTCACGACGCGGCGGCGAGCTTTTCTGCGAGGATCGTGGCGAGCGCGTCACCATCGCCGGCCATGCCGTGCTCTACCTGGAGGGAGAGATTTACCTGTAGCTGGGATTTGCCGCAAGCGTCGCACCCGAGACGCGATTAGTTCAGCGTTGCAGGCGGATTTCGCTCGCGGTGGTCGGTCCTATCACGACCTCTCTCAAAGAGCCGGGCATTTGCGCTTCCTGCCCGTTGAGCGGGACGCGTCCGGCCATGATTTCAGCGCGTTTTTGCGGTAACAGCGGTTGCGCGTCCGGATTTGCATAGCCCTCCGGGAATACCGGCATCAGCGTTTCCGGATCGTATTTGTCTGTGGCGCCGAGCGTGTGGAGCAGTTCGTGGGCGATGACGATGTTATTGCCCGGGCCGGCGCGGCGATCGGCGAACAAATGGGCAATACCGAGAAGACCGCTTTGCAACCCCACCGAGTGCGGCAGTGCCGTGTTCGCGCCGGGATCGTGATAGACCAGGAATATGCGGATGTCGGGGGCTGGTCCGGATTGCGACCGCCCTGCGTGCCATGCCCACAAGCGCAACTTCAGGCTCCAGTAGGCATTGGCAAGCGCCGAATGCTGCTGCGGTCGCGGCGGCGGCGGGGTTTCCACGACCTGTCCGAGATGGACCTTCACTGTCTTCTCAAGGGCCACGTCGTAGCGTTGCGCCTCGGCCTGGAGAAAGTTCTCGATATCGCTGAAATCCGTGTTCGACAGCGAGTCGATGAACGTGTCCATCATCGAACCTGGCGGCGCGGAGACCGGATACAACGCGAGCCACAAGGTGTCGTTCCAGTCGGTTGAACGGGCTCGAGCCAGTAACGTGCCGGTGGCCACCATCGCCAGCAGATACAGCAGCAACGCTATGCGGAGACCTTTGAACAGGTTGCCTTTTGCCATCGTGGTCGGTTTCGTCGGGGCGCGCCTCAGTCAGCCCGGTCCGCCTGGACCGAACATAGACGGTCTGCCCCGGTCTGAATTGTCAGTTCGATCGGACGACAGCATACATGACAGTCTTCTATGTACTGTTGCTGGTCGCAACTCGGATCGACCAGAACTGTGATGGATTCCCAGCAATACGGACACTGGACCTCTGCCTCCAATAGTTCTCCCGGATGGTTAGCCCCAGTCATCGCATTGCCTGCCCCTTGCGTCCGGCGTCCGCGCAAAGCGGGTGCAGACAGTGTGAACCGCTTTCAGTTGTAAAAGACCGGTCAATGCCGCGGCGCTCGGCGGTCTGCAACGATGCCCATTCGCGATCACGACTGAAAACGCGGCTTTCACCTTCGAGTGGAATCCAGAATTCGGTGGTTTCAGCGGATGCCGCAGCCAGCGCGCGTTGCAGGTCGGCGACTCCCTGGTCCTGGCCATCGTCGCCGAGGGCGAAGGTGCCGAAGTGGATTGCCATGCCATATCGTGCGCCGAGTTGATCGTGTGCCTGGACTGCCTCTGCCGGGTCGATATGCTGGGGTTCCATGAACCAGCGTGGCAGGTAGGCCCCGATGGGTAGTAGCGCAAGATCGGGCGCGCCCAGCCTTTGCCGTATTTCTGCGAAGTGCTCCCCCATGCCGGTGTCGCCGGCGAAAAAAACCGACGCCTCCGGCTGGGTCAGATAATAGCCAGCCCAAAGCGCGCGATTGGTATCGAAAAGGCCGCGCCTTGACCAGTGCTTTGCCGGCACCGCATGAACGGTTACCTCGCCGACGCTGAGGTGCTGCCACCAGTCCAGTTCGACGATCTTGTCGATACCGGCCTGCCGCAGGTAGGCGGCATTGCCGAGGGGGACGACAAACACCGGTGCATGGGCGCTGGCCAGCCGCGCAAGTGTAGGCAGGTCCATGTGGTCAAAGTGGTTGTGACTCACGAGCACCGCATCGATCGGGGGCAGATCGGCAAACGCGATCCCCGCTCCGGTGAAGCGTTTTGGTCCCGCCCAGGCGAGGGGACTGGCCCGCTCCGACCAGATTGGATCGGTCAGAATATTCACTCCGCCGGTCTGGATAAGCACAGTCGCGTGATTCACGAATGTGCTGCGAATCGTGGTGCCGTCGACACGTTGCGGCGGCGCTTCGGCGTTGCCAGCGGCTTTGCGAAACTGCCACTGACCGGGCTCGCGCGTCATTTGCCATCGCAGCAGGTCGGTCACGGATTTCACCACGGGTGTGGGATTATGAAAACGTGTCCCGTCGAAATTTGCCGACGCCGGCCCTTCGAAACGAGGCGTCCGCGCGGCGCAGCTTGCCAGCGCCACGATGATTACAACAAATATAACCACCAGGCGTGTCAGCCATCGCGGCAGCCCGGACCCGGACGACGCCGGCGCCATCACGGATTCTCGGTCGGGTAGATTACCGCGACCCGGCCGGCAGGATCGTCGAGGGCATCCAGGGTCACTTGCGCGACACGGTTCACGTCGACAGGACGGTACCTGCGCAGGCCACCGACGAGCAGCGGGCTGAGCGCGATGGCGACAGGTGTACTCAGCGCCTCGCCGGCGCGGAACTCGCGGCGTCGCCCCAGTAGCAGCGATGGCCGGATGATTGCAAGGTGTGCAAATCCCATATTTTTCAGCCCTTCCTCCATCTCGCCTTTGACCCGGTTGTAGAAAATGGCCGATCCGCTGGCCGCCCCCAATGCCGAAACCACGGCGAGACGGTTGCAGCCGTTGCGTTGGGCGAGCGCCGCGAAGGCAAGCGGATAGTCCCGGTCAACCGTCGCAAAGGCCTCCCGGGAACCGGCTGTGCGCATGGTCGTTCCGAGACAACAGAAGGCATCGGTTATTTGCGTACCCAACGGGTATTCGCCAAGTTCGTCGAAACGGACGATGTGCTCGTGCAGTTTGGAATGCCTTACCGCCGTCGTCTTTCGCACGAGTGAGTGAACTGTCGCGTATTTTTCATCGCTGAGTAGCAGGTCAAGCAGCGCTGTGCCCACCAGGCCGCTTGCTCCGGCCAGTAGTGCGCTGCGTTTCGTGTCATTCACCCTGGTTCTCCGTCAATCCGCGCGCACCAAATTCGATCCGGCTGAACGCCTGTTATCACCGGCTGACCTGGAGCGGGCGTGGAGCGGTTTCAGTATGCTCAAACCATCGTGCGCGGCGCTATGTGCCGGCGATCGCGGCGTCGCCGCCAGCGAATGACAGTTGGCTCGGGTGTGGCAGATGAAGTTCACTAACTCACAAGCCGCTGACTGCCAGCGCGACGCGGATCCGCGCCGGTGGCGAACCCGCGCCCGGGGTGCCAGCTTGCGGCGGCGACGCCACCGAAGAACATCGAAAGTTCTTCGAATTCGCGCATCGGAATATCGACTTCGCTTGTCGCTATTCCCGGTTCGCACGCGAGGCGGAATCGATCCTCAACAAACTCCGCATGGACCCGCGGGTGATCGACCGCTTGCTGTAAATCCATCCCGAGATGAAGATGGTTGACGAGGAACTGTGCCAGTGCAGACGTTATACGGTCCGCGCCCGGGGAGCCGACCGCAAGCGTCGTGCCGTCATGCCGCCGTGCCACCGTTGGCGCCATGTTGGAAGGCAATATGGTTCCGGGTGGTCCCGCCTCGAAACCGCGCCGGTTCAGTTCGAGTTCGCCGAGGCTGTTGTTCAGCCACAGACCGGTGCCCGGCGGCATGACTCCTGCGCCGTAACCGGACGACATCGTGATCGCACAGCCTAGTCCGCCGTTGTCGACCGCCGATGTATGAACGGTCGAAGCCGAGCCGCGCCAGCCCTGGAGAAAATCGCCTTTGACGCAGTCGGTCAGCATGCGCTCCACATCGGCGGCAAGCGAATGACTCCAGTCGAGGTGCTCCCGCCGATAGCCGAGCACCGCTGCCTGGATCTGCGCGAGCGCCGCGATCTGGGCCGGGCCCCAGGCCGAGAATTCGAGCCGCCGGAGTTCTATCAGCATGGCAGCAAGTGTCGCGCCGCCGATAGCCGGGGGCGGGTTGAGGGCAATCTCCCAGTCATCGAGGTCGACGACCAGGCTGGGGCGGACGAGCGGCTCGCAACGAACCATGTCTTCAAGAGTAAGCAATCCGCCGTTTGCCTGGACGTAGTTGACCATGGCCTGGCCAAGTGTCCCGGTATAGAAAGACTCTGGTCCCTCGTCGGCGAGGATCTGCAGGCTGTCGGCAAGATGCGGCACAATGACCGGCTCACCCGGCGTTTTCAGCCGCCCGTCACTGTGAAATAGCGCTTTACGGCTGTCCGGATCGATTCCGAATATCGACTCGCCCGAATATTTGAGATATCCGTGTGAGGCCGCGGAAAGCGGGAATCCGTCGCGCACTGCATCCAGCGCCGGTCCGACCAGCGAATTCCAGGGGAGGCGCCCGTATTCGCGCGATGCATGTGCGAGTGCCGCGATTCCCGCCGGGGTGGCGACACTGCCGGCTCCGGTCAGCGTTTCGACGCCACCGCCATATTCGAGTACTACGCGTCGGCATGCGCTGGCGGGGTCGTTGAACTCCGAACCATGACCCGGCATCGAGACGTTGCCGTCTATGGTTAGCGGATCGCTTTCCGGCACCCAGATGGTCAGGTATCCGCCGGAGGTCAGCGCGCAAACGCCCGGTTCGGTGGCCATCGAGACGAGAACCGACGCGATCGCCACATCGATTGCGTTGCCTCCCTGGCCCACGATCTCGACGGCTGCCTCTGCCGCCAGTGGCGTGCTGCAGACGACTGCGGTGGAGCTCATTTCGGTCCTTAAAAAGTTGTTGGCTTCAAGGTCATGGTAGCTATCATGGAGGCGGCATAATATCAGAGCGCCCGAAACACGAGGATCGTGAACTGTGAAGCACGTCATTGCGGGTTTTGCTCAGATGGGGCATCTGGAAAGCGGGAGGATCGAGAGTGCCGCACTACAAAGTCAATGGAATTGACCTCTACTGCGAGCTTGCCGGGAACGGCGAGCCGCTGTTGCTGCTGCATGGGCTGGGTTCTTCGAGTCTCGATTGGGATGAGCAGATTGGTGTCTACGCCGAACATTTCAGGGTTATTGCCCCCGATTTGCGGGGGTTCGGCCGCTCCAGCAAGCCGCCGGGGCCCTATAGCATCAGGCTATATGGCGAGGACCTGATTGCATTGCTGGACAGCATGAACATCGAGCGGTGCCACGTGCTCGGGTTTTCGATGGGCGGCGCGATTGCCCTGCAGATGGCGACGCATGCGGGTCACCGTTTCTCCAGTATGGTTCTGGTCAATACGCTTGCCAGTTTCGAGGTCGATCACTGGCGCAAACAGATGTTCGTTCTGGTACGGATAGCCATGGCCAGGCTGGTTGGGATGGAACGTATGGCCCGGTTTGGCGCCAAGAGACTGTTTCCGCACGCGCACCAGGGCCATTTGCGCCGGCGCATGATCGAACGTCATCGCCACAACACGCCGCATTCCTACCTCGCCGCGCTGCACGCGCTCAGAGGATGGACGGTCAAGGATCTGTTACCGCGGATCAGTGTTCCGACACTGGTCGTTGCCGCGGACCAGGATTACAGCTCGGTTGAGGAGAAAGCGGAATTCGTGGCGGCGATGCCACATGCGAGGCTCGAAGTCGTCCACGAGAGTCGCCACGGCACGCCCTTTGACCAATCAGAGCGGTTCAACAAACTGGTCGTCGAATTTCTTCTTGAACACTTGCAGCAGCCGCCCGCGACAGCGTGGTGGCGGCGCCTCGGCTGGCGCCGACCGGGACTGTCGACGGCCGGCAGAAGCTAGCCGTGTCGGGCGCGTGGCCGGATTCGCGGATGATATACTGGCGAGTCTGAATCTGGCCGACCCCGGAGTGCAAACATGGCAGCGCAGGCGGAACTGATCGGGACCCCGTTCGCGGAGCTCGAGCGTCTTGAAGGTTTGTTCGAATCCCAGCGTGCGGCGTTTCGACGCAATCCGATGCCCGGTGCCGAGGAGCGCCGGCAGAATCTCAAGCTGTTGCGTACCGCGCTGATCTCGCACAAGGAAGCCATCGCCGAGGCAGTCTCGGCCGATTTCGGCAACCGGGCGACCTTCGAGACGTTGTTCGCCGAAATACTGGTTGCGGCCGAGGGGATCAAGTTTGCGCGCCGCCATATCCGGCGCTGGATGAAACCCTCGCGGCGAGAGGTGGGCCTCCTGATGATGACCACCCGTGCGAAGGTTCATTATCAGCCCAAGGGGGTAGTCGGAATCATCGTGCCGTGGAACTACCCGGTGCAACTGGCCGTAGCGCCGTTGACCTATGCGCTGGCGGCCGGCAATCGGGCGCTGATCAAAATGTCGGAATTCACTCCCCGCACCAGCGCCGTGATGGCGAAAATGCTCGGCGAGATTTTTCCGGAGGACCTCGTTGCTATCGTCGACGGCGAAGCCGACGTGGGCGTGGCGTTCTCCGAAAAACCCTTCGATCACCTCTTTTTCACCGGGTCCACCGCTGTGGGCCGCATGGTAATGGCTGCCGCCGCGAGGAATCTCACGCCGGTCACGCTCGAGCTGGGAGGCAAGTCTCCGACGCTGATCGGTGACGACATCCCCATGGCGCGGGCGGCTGAACGCATCTGTTTCGGTAAAGCGCTCAATGCCGGGCAGACCTGTGTGGCGCCTGACTACGTACTGTGTCCGCAACCGCGTCTGGACGAGTTTGTTGCCGAGATGACCAAGGCGTTTACCCGGATGTATCCGAGTCTCGCCGACAACCCGGACTACACCAGTATCGTGAATGAGCGCCAGTACGATCGTCTTTCCGCATGGCTCGAGGATGCGAAGTCGAAAGGCGCGCAACTGGTTGCGCTCAACCCGGCCGACGAGGAATTCCCGGCTGCGGGGCGCAAGATTCCGCTCACGCTGGTGCTCGGGGCCAGCGACGACATGCGGGTGATGCAGGAGGAGATTTTTGGTCCGATACTGCCCGTGTTGGCTTATGAATCGATGGAGGATGCGCTCGAGTATGTCAATTCGCGGCCGCGTCCTCTTGCATTGAATTATTTCGACGACGATGCGGCGGGCCGCCGCCGGGTCATTGCCGAAACTCACTCTGGCGGCCTGTGCCTGAATGACGCGGTCATGCATGTGGCGTGTGACGACCTGCCGTTTGGCGGTGTGGGCCCTTCGGGCATGGGTGCGTACCATGGCCACGAAGGATTCCTGACTTTCAGTCATGCCAAGGCCGTGCTGAGTCGGCCGGCGTTTAATTCCGCGCGCGCCATCTACCCACCCTACGGCAATTTCGTGCAGCGCCTGATGATGAAGTTCTTTTTGCGGTAGCCACATCCGCCACGCTTGTCTACGTTAGCGGCTGCCGGTAAAAAGAAAGTACACCCGAAGACCAGGGTGGCGGACTTTCTCGACCCCGAGGTAGTCATGCACGCACTACGAACATCGATTTTTTTTCTTGTCGCCAGTCTGGCGACGGTGGGCGCGGCTGCAAACGAAACCGCAGGGGTCGGTGAGATTCACTTTACGCTAGAGGCCGAACTCCCGGGAGACGTGAATTTTGCCTATGCTCTGGTGACCGGCGATATCAGTGGCTGGTGGGATCACACTTTTTCCGAAAAACCTCTGCGTCTCTATGTCGAAGCCCGGCCAGGCGGCGGTTTCTATGAGATTTTTGACGAAGCGGGCAACGGTGTGGAGCACGCCCGGGTAATTTTTGCCAGGTCGGGGGAGAAACTGACCATGGCGGGCCCACTGGGTTTTAACGGGTGGGCAACGGACATCGTTTTCACGTATGAGTTCGAGCCGCTCGAGTCCGGTTCTCTGCTGCGTCTGACGGTGAACGGCTCGGGCCAGCTGAAGGATGGCTGGGCCGACAGTATTGAAGCGGTCTGGCGCCATTTCATTTTCGAGCAGCTGGTGCCCTATGCCCGGCGTCGCTGCGACCAGGAAGGCTGCCGCTGACTGCGCCGGCTCATAAACAACTAGTTGACTGGGAAGTAACGGAAAATGTCGAAGGAAAAACTGCGCGATAAGCTGACCCGTCTCGACCGCCAGATATTGAACCTGGTTGCGCAGCGGATCGGTGCCGCCAAGGAAATTGGCGCATTCAAACGCGCAGCCGGCGAGTCGACGCGCGATTTCAGGCGGGAAAAAAACGTGATTGACGGTGCCCGCGCCACGGCGGTCGAGATAGGCCTCGAACCCGATCTTGCAGAGTCACTGCTGCGTTTGCTGATTCGGTCGTCGCTGACTGCGCAGGAGCGTGACCGTGTCGTCGCAGAGGGCAGGGGGGACGGGCGCAGTGCCCTGGTGATTGGCGGCTCGGGGCGAATGGGCTACTGGTTTGCGCGCTACCTGGCGTCACAGGGGTTCCAGGTGGAAATTGCAGATCCCGACGAAGGCGGTAGCGCTTTTCCACGCTGGGACGACTGGCGCGACACCACGCTCGATCACGATATGATCGTTGTAGCGACGCCGCTGCGGATCGCGGCTGACGTTCTCGAGCAACTCGCCGAGCACCGCCCGCGCGGTCTGATCTTTGACATTGGTTCTTTGAAGACGCCGTTGCGAAGAGGGCTGACGGCTTTGCGCGAAAGCGGCTGCAAGGTTACGTCGATCCATCCAATGTTTGGCCCGGACACGCAATTGCTGTCGGGCCGGCATGTGCTTTTCGTCGACGTCGGTGTCCGCGAGGCGACCGATGAAGTCATCGCGTTGTTCGATTCCACGATGGCGCAGAAAGTGGAAATGAGCCTCGATGATCATGACCGCATGGTCGCCTATGTACTCGGTCTTTCGCACGCGCTCAACGTTGCCTTTGTGACCGCGTTAAACAGCAGCGGCGAGGCCGCGCCTGAACTGATCAAGATGTCCAGTACCACATTCGATGCCCAGTTCCATATTGCCGCCGGTGTGACGGAAGAGAATCCGCACTTGTATTTTGAGATCCAACGTCTCAATCAATACGGCGACGAGGCGTTGGAGGCTCTGAATCAGGCGGTCGCAACGATTACCAGACAGGTTCGCGGAAACGAAGAAGAGGACTTCGTGGCGCTGATGGAGGCGGGACGTTCCTATGTGCATGGCCGGCCGCCGTTGCTGAAGGCGGCCGGGTAAGCCAGAGCGAGGTCTAATGACAGACGAGTCGGGTGCACAGAAACAAGTTCGCAGACTGCGTGAGCAACTCGCGATCCTGCGTGATGAGGCCGCGAAAAACGAAGCGATATTTCGCAAGCTGCTGGATCGCGAGTTGCGGCTTTTGAAATCAGACTCGCTGTGCGGGCTGTTATCCGAGCTGGTCGATGGCCTCGCAGCCTCTTATTCGCTGGACTCGGTCTCGCTGGCACTGTGGGACCCGCAGCACGAGTTGCGTCACCTTATATTGAGCGAGGATCGGGTGCCGGATGCTATGCCCGGCGTGCAATTTGTAGACAGCCTGCACGGTCTCGCGCCGCAGTACACGAATTTGCACAGACCGTGGCTCGGGCCGTTTACCGGATGTGATCACCAGCTGGTGTTGCCTGGCGCCGGCGAGCCATTGGGAAGCGTTGCGCTGATTCCGCTGCGACGTCAGGATGCGCTGGTGGGGGTGATCAACTTCGGCAGCGTTGATAACAAACGTTTCACGCGTCATCACGCGACTGATTTTCTCGAACACCTCGGCCAGGTGGCATCTTTTGCATTGGAAAATGCGACCAACCGTGCCCGGTTACTGCGTAGCGGTACGACAGACGTTTTGACCGGTTGGCATAACCGGGCCTACCTGACGATGCGTCTGAACGAAGAAGTTGCGCGGGCCCAGCGTGACGATACGGTTCTCACCTGTTTGTTTCTCGATGTCGATTTTTTCAAGGCAGTCAATGACCGGTACGGCCACCTCGCCGGTGACAAGGTACTGCGCGAAATTGCCAGCCGCATCGATGCGGAGGTGCGCTCCAGCGACGTGGCATCGCGTTACGGGGGCGAGGAGTTTGTCGTTTTGTTGCCGGCAACGGCCAGCCGCGATGCGCAGAATCTGGCCGAGCGCATCCGCAAGGCGGTCTCGGCCACGCCAATTGAGGTTGACGCAAGTAATGCGTTGACGGTGACGGTCTCGATTGGCATTGCTTCGCTGGGGCCGGATGCCGTTAGCAGCGACCTCAAGTCGTTGGGAGAAGGACTGATTGCCGCGGCCGATGTCGCTTTGTATCAGGCCAAGGCGGATGGCCGGAATTGTGTGCGTGCCGCAGCCTGATCGAGGTCGGTGCCCGCTCAATTAGTGACTAGTCTTTTAGGAAATTCAGTTTGACATAACTTTGCCGATTTGCACGCCAGGGGCAGGTGGGCTATACAGATGGAGTAACAATCCTCGCGCGGGCCCGGTGTTTTGCTCTGCCCCGGACGATTGGAATAAGAACAATAAATTGATGCTTTTTCATTGCACCATCTCATCACATCGCGTTTTCTCAAGGTGCGGGATTCCGTTTTGGAACAGGAGGTTTCTGATGTACAAGAAGGCTATTTTTTCGACTGCGGCAGCTGTGGCGCTGGCGTTGTCGAGTACCGCGGGCGCGGCGGGATCGGGTACGCTCGATCCGGCGATGCTGAAGGGCGGGAAAGGCATTAGCGACGCCGAAATTGCGGTTTTGAAATCCCGCGCGAAAGAAGGTCCGATGGCGAAGCTCAACCCGCAGCTGAGCGGATTGATCGGTGCGCCCACCAAGGCTGGCGCGATCACAAGCAGAAAATCGGGCGCTTCGAGCCCCGCGTTGGAAAGCCCGACATTGATGTCATTCGGCGGGTACGTTGTGATCGACGTGACTACCTACGGTGACGCGGGAGCGCTGCTCACGGAACTCGAATCGCGCGGTCTTCGCAAGGGCGCCGCTGCCGGCCATATGGTTTCCGGCCTGTTCCCCATTGCGGGACTCGCCGATCTCGCCGCGATGAATAACGTCGTTACGGTTCAGCCGGCAGTCGCTCGCACACGAGCCGGTCTCGTAACGAGCCGCGGTGACGTGTCGATGCGCACGGATGAGGCGCGCGCGGAACTGGGCATCGACGGAACCGGTGTCCGGGTCGGTGTGTTGTCCGACGGCTACGACTGCCTCGGTGGCGCCGCGCTGGACCAGGCAACGGACGACCTGCCTGACGACATCATTGTTCTGGAGGATCTCGATCCCGGTACCTGCACCGATGAAGGCCGCGCGATGATGCAGATCGTGCATGACATCGCTCCCGGCTCGTCCCAGGCTTTCCATACGGCGTTTACCGGTACGGCAGGGTTTGCCCAGGGCATCAGGGACCTCAATGAGATTGCCGGCGCCCAGGTCATCGTCGACGACGTGATCTATTTCGCCGAGCCGATGTTCCAGGATGGCCCGATCGCGCAGTCCGCCGACGCGGTGCGCGCAAACGGCGCCTCTTACTTTTCCTCGGCCGGTAACAACGAGCGCAACTCTTTCGAGGGCAAGTTCGAGGGTTCCGGTATCGCCGGCGTATTTGGTTGCGAGATGCACGACTTCGATCCGGGTCCGGGCGTCGACACGCTGCAGTCGTTCCTGCTCCAGCCCGGCACTACGATCTGGAGTTTCCAGTGGGATCAGCCCAATGCGTCGATAAGCGGTGCGCCGGGTTCGGCCAGTGACATGGACATCGTCTTGTATTTTCCCGATGGTACATTCACGGGCCTTGGCGGTTTCAATCTGAATATCGGCGGTGACCCGGTTGAGGTATTCGGTGTGGCGCTGGGTGGAGCCGAGCCGCTTGAGGTGGCGATTGGTCTCGAGAACTGCGGCGGACCCGACCCGAACCTGATGAAATACGTGTATTTCGGCTCGGATCGTCGCTTTGGTCTCGGTCCGATGGAATACGACACCGCAAGCCCGACCAGCTACGGGCATGCCAATGCGCAAGGCGCGATCGCTACCGGGGCCTCGGCCTGGTTCAACACCGCGGCCTGGAACGACAACCCGGCCTGCGACCCGGCTTGCCTGAATGGATTCTCGTCGGCCGGCGGCGTGCCGATCCTGTTCGACCTCGAGGGTAATCGTGTTGCGGCGTTGCGGCTGAAACCCGAGATCGTGGGTCCGGATGGCGCCAACAATACGTTTTTCGGTTTCGATCTGAGCTTCCCGGTGCCGGGTACGGACGAGCCTGACGGGTTCCCGAACTTCTTCGGCACCTCTGCTTCGGCACCGCATCTTGCGGGTGTCGCGGCACTGATGAGCCAGCCGACCGTCAATGGCAAGCAGTACTACATTTGCCGCGAGACCCCGCGCAAGGTAAAGACCCGCCGGGTGGGAGCGAAAGCGGCTGAGAAGAAGGTTGCCTCCGGCAAATGGTCCTACGGCGTATGCGCCGCGGATATCCGTAAGGCGCTGATCGATACTGCGATCGACATGGACGATCCGTTTACCCCGGAATTCGACACCGGGTTCGACCAGGCCACCGGTTACGGGTTTGTCGATGCGCGAGAGGCAATTGGCAAGGTGTATCCGAAAGAAAAGACCAATTGAGTGCCGCGATCTAGGCAATAGCACTTGATCGATCCAGGCGCTGCCCCCTTTGGGGCAGCGCTTTTTTTATGCAGTCTGGCCGCGGACAATACGCGTGTCCGGAATCCATGGCGGATCAAACGCAAATGATATACATTCGCATTTAATTTTTGGGTATGACAACTGGCCCGGGCAGCGATGGGTGGGTTTGCCGCTGGCAACCATTGCAGGGATCACGCCAGAAGCATTTGGAGAGAAGATTTCGTGGGTAAATTGCAGTTGATGTTGTTATGGCCGTTGTTTTTGATAGTGAGTGGCTGCGGTGCGCCGGATGCCGAACTGGTCGTTTATTCCGCGCGTAACGAACCGCTTATCAAGCCGATGTTCGACCGCTTTACCGAGGAAACAGGTATCAGGGTCGTTTTTGTCACGGACAAGGCCGAGGTGCTGATGCAGCGCCTCCAGGCCGAGGATAACAACACGCCGGCGGATGTGCTGTTGACCGTTGACGCCGGAAACCTGTGGTGGGCGACACAGAACGATTTGCTCCAGTCGCTCGACTCTGCGGTCCTCGAGACGAATATTCCCGAGTATCTTCGTGATCCGGAAAATCGCTGGTTCGGGCTGTCCGTTCGTGCCCGCACCATCGTTTATTCCCCGGAGCGCGCCGATGCTCGGATGCTGAATACCTACGAAGGTCTTGCCGATCCGATGTGGCGCGGAAGGCTGTGCCTGCGAACATCGAAAAAGGTGTACAACCAGTCGCTCGTTGCCATGTTGATCGCCGAGCATGGCGAGGCAAAGACCGAGCAGATTGTCAGGGGCTGGGTCGCCAACCTTGCTGCCGATGTGTTTGCCAATGACACAGCGGTAATTGAAGCGATCGCGGCCGGGCAGTGCGATGTGGGCATCGTCAATACTTACTATTTCGGCCGCTTGCTGCGCGACAAGCCGGATTTGCCGGTGAAAATTTTCTGGGCCAACCAGGGTTCCGGCGGCGTCCACGTCAACGTCTCGGGCGGTGGCATCGTTCGCAATGCGAGACATAGCGAAAATGCGCGGCAACTGCTGGAGTGGTTGTCAGCAGGCGAGGCGCAGTCGATGTTTGCCAGTAGTAATCTCGAGTTCCCGGCTAACCCGGCGGTTGCTTCCGACCCGGCTGTGGCGGCCTGGGGTGAATTCGAGGCTAGCCGGCTGAGCCTGGCGCGTGCCGGAGAGTTACAGAGTGCGGCGGTCAGGCTGATGGATCGCGCCGGCTATCGCTAGCCAGCCATTGCGGGCCGGCCAATGAGGATGGAGCAAACGGTCACGGCGCGTCATGCGCCGTGGCTGCGCCACAACACCCATCATCGTGTGTTTTGGCTGCTGGTCGCTATAGTCATCGCGACGCCGGTCAGCATCGTCCTGTTGCAGATCGGGTCCGCGGCGCTGGCGCCGCGAACGTATGTCTGGGCCCATCTGGCTGAGTTCGTTCTGCCGCGGGTGATCGGGAATACGGTGTGGTTGGTCGTCGCCGTTACGCTGTGTGCGGCGACGCTCGGAACCGTGCTGGCATGGCTCACCGCGGTTTGCGAATTTCCCGGGCGCCGGTTCCTGGCGTGGGCGTTATTGCTGCCGCTCGCGATACCGGGTTATGTGCTGGCATTTGTGCTGGTCGGGATGTTCGAGTATGCGGGGCCGGTACAAACTTTTCTTCGGGAAATTTTCGGCACTGATCTGGCGTTGCCGGCAATCCGTACTCGCGGCGGCGTAATACTGGTCCTGACGCTGTGTTTGTATCCCTATGTTTATTTGATTGCGCGCAATGCGTTTCAGACCCAGGGCATGCGCGCGCTGGAAATCGGGCAGTCAATGGGGCTCAGCGTCAGAAGAGGGTTTTTTCGCATTGCGTTGCCGTTGGCCCGGCCGTGGATAGCTGGCGGCGCATTGCTGGTCGCGATGGAAACGCTGGCGGATTTCGGTACCGTTTCGGTCTTCAATTACGACACATTTACCACGGCGATCTACCAGGCGTGGTTCGGATTGTTCTCTCTCGAGTCCGCAATGCAGCTGGCGTCGATTCTGGTGCTATTCGTGTTTGTCATCGTGGTTCTGGAGCAGCGGCTCCGTGCCCGCGCGGATTTTGCCGCGACCGGTTCACAGGGGACCGGTCTCGGCCGTCTGCGGCTGAGCCGGCGCTCGGCGTATGCTGCAAGTCTGTTCGGCTTCACCGTTCTCGCGCTGGGTTTTGTGCTCCCGTTCGTCCAGCTGGTCATATGGTCGGTCAGTGCCGGGTCATCGCTGGATACGCGCTTTCTGCGGTACGTGTTGCAGACCCTTGCAATTGCCTCGCTCGGGGCGCTTTTGACCACCATTGTGGCGCTATTTCTCGCTTATGCAGTGCGAAATCGCGGCGGCCCGGCGCGGCTGCTGGCGCGCTGGGCCACCCTGGGGTATGCCTTGCCGGGTACGGTGCTCGCGGTTGGAGTATTTGCGCCGATCGTTACGCTAAACAATGCGATCCAGGAGATGCTGGTCCGGGCGATCGGGCCGGACGCACCGCAGATTCTCCTGCAAAGTACGCTGGTCGCGATGCTTCTGGCCTACCTGATCCGGTTTCTCGCGGTGGCGCACAGCCCGGTCGAGAGCAATCTGTTGCGAATTACCCGCAGCCTCGACGAGAGTTCGCGAATACTGGGCGTAAGCGGATTGCAGATGTTGCGACAGGTCCATCTTCCGATTCTGCGCGGTGGAGTGTTGACGGCATTTACGCTGACTTTCGTCGATATCATGAAAGAAATGCCGATCACTCTGATGACCCGGCCGTTCGGCTGGGAGACGCTCGCTGTCCGCGTGTTCGAAATGACCTCGGAAGGGGAGTGGGCGCGGGCGGCGGCACCGGCGGTGGCGATTGTTCTGGTTGGACTTATCCCGGTCATAACGCTGACTCGAGGTGCCAGCAATGTGGATTGAGCTGCGCGCGGTCAGTCATGAGTACGGGGGGCGTCGTAATCTCGACGGCGTCTCGCTGCGCCTCGAAAAAGGCACCATTGGTTGTCTGGTCGGGCCAAGCGGTGCAGGCAAGACCTCGGTATTGCGCTGCATTGCCGGATTCGAGGATATCTGTGGCGGAGAGATTCTGGCCAATGACAAGGTACTGAGTCGACCCGGGCTGACGGTGGCGCCCGAGCATCGCCAGTTCGGCATGGTCTTTCAGGACTATGCTCTGCTGCCTCATCTCAAGGTGCTGGATAACGTCCTTTTCGGCCTGCACGCGCTGCCGCGCTCCGAAAGACGCGCCCGTGCGCTCGAAGTCATAAAGATCGTGGGTCTTGAGGATGTCTTGACCAGCTACCCGCGCGAACTGTCGGGGGGACAGCAGCAACGCGTGGCTCTGGCGCGTTCGCTTGCGCCGCGGCCGCGCCTGTTGCTGCTCGACGAGCCATTTTCAAATCTCGATGTCGAATTACGCCAGCACTTATCCGCCGAGGTCCGCGACATTCTCAAACATCTTGGCATCACGGCACTGATGGTTACCCATGATCAGGCCGAGGCGTTCGCGGTAGCCGATCAGGTTGGGGTGTTGCGTGATGGCCGGATCGAGCAGTGGGACACGCCCTACAGTCTTTATCACTCACCGGCCAGCCGCTTCGTTGCGGAGTTTATAGGCCAGGGTGTATTTGTCGCGGGGCAAATGATTGACCAGGGGCGGGTGCAACTGGAGCTCGGCGAATTGGTCGGTGAGTTGACCCGTGAATTTCCGGTCGGCGCCGATGTGGATGTATTGCTGCGCCCCGATGATATTGTCCACGATCACGAAAGCACGTTGCGGGCCGAGGTATGTGGTAAGTCGTTTCGTGGCTCCGATATCCTCTATTCGCTGTGTCTGCCGAGCGGTGACCATGTCCTGGCGGCGGTGCCGAGCCACCACGACCACCTGGTCGGCGAGCATATCGGGATCAGGTTGCAGGCTGATCATGTCGTGGTTTTCCCGAAACCGGCGGGTAATGGCGAGCCGTTGTAGTCGAACGCCGGAACAGCCGAATCGTCATGAAGCCGGGCGTTACAGGCTGAACATGCTCCGCCGCGATCCACCGGCATGGCGGCAGCACCCGCGTTGGCGGTGCCGGCGAGCCCGGCGCCAATGCGAGTACCCAGCCCCGGCGCTCAGCGGAGACGGGCGTGGCATTCGAGGACGAGCGCAACGTTGCCGGGCGCCGTTTGCTCTTGTTGACCCAAAGTTGGTTATGATTGAATAGATCGGGTCGCGAGTTGCCATGACTGACTGTATAGACAAACAAGGTTTCAGAGCCAATGTCGGGATCATTCTCCTGAATGATCAAGGCTCTGTGTTCTGGGCAGGCCGCGCAGGGCGGCCTGGCTGGCAGTTCCCGCAGGGCGGCATTCTTCCCGGTGAATCCCCCGAAGAAGCGATGTTTCGGGAACTCGATGAGGAAATCGGACTTGCCACACAAGACGTAAACGTGGTCGGCTCGACGCGCCGCTGGCTTCGCTACAGGCTGCCGAAGAAATTTGTCCGCCGCAATAGCCAGCCTCTGTGCATCGGGCAGAAACAGATCTGGTTCCTGTTGCGAATGGTCGGTGGCGAAGGTCGGGTGCGATTCGACGCGACGGACAAGCCGGAATTCGATCGCTGGCGCTGGGTGGACTACTGGCAGCCCGCGCGCGACGTCATCTACTTCAAGCGGCGGGTGTACGCCAGGGCGTTGAACGAATTGCGGGTGCTGGCGTTTCCGGACGGCGCGCCGCCAAAACCCGCCTTTGTGAAACGTACCCTCGTGCAGCACAGGCGTGGCCGACGCCGCAACGCCGGGGTGCAAAGTCACCAGCCCGCCTGAACGCTTTTATCGGCCATCCGATCCCCGCGAACACAGGCTCCGGCGCGCAGCTGGCGGCTACCCTCATGCGATGGTTTTTGCCATACTCGGCCCCGATATTTTTGACTGATCACCCCGATGACCCCAGAAAAGCACAGATTGGTGCTAAAACGCGAACGACCCGGAAGGACTCGGCTGGTTATCGGCGTGGTTGCGATGGCCGTCGTGCTGGGTGGGTACGGTATGTACCAGCTGGGTCTTGCCCGTGGTGGATTCGAGGATGGTGTGGTCAGGTCGGGCGAGACTGACCTTGTGCGGGAAAACCGCAGACTCGCGGGGGACAATCGTGCGCTAAAGCAAAAAGTGGCGAGACTCGAGACCGATTACGCGGTGGATCGGCGGGCTTTTGACCAGATCGAGGCACAACTCGGTGACCTTCAGGCCCGCATTATGGAGCAGGAAGAAGATCTGGCTTTCTACAAGAGCATTGTGGCGCCCGAGGATGGGGCCGTTGGCCTGCGCGTACAGAATCTCGAGGTCCAGAACAGTGCCGATCCCCGGTCTTTTCGCGTGGAGTGGGTGCTGATTCAGGCAAAACAGCATGATCGACGAGTATCCGGTGTTGTAAACTTTTCGGTCGAAGGCACCCAGGCAGGGCGATCCGTGACCTTTCCGTTGGCCGATCTGGATGCTTCTGCCGAGGGTGATGGCGCGGTGCCGTTTTCCTTCCGCTACTTTCAGGAATTCGCATACGAGCTGACTTTTCCGGCCGATTTCGTTCCTGAGAAAATTCATCTGGAGGTGCGTCCTACAGGGCGGTCGGCGCGAACACTCCGGGACAGTTTCGATTGGCTGCCGGGCTGAACCCGGCGGAGCCAGGAGGAAATCATGGTAGGTCGCGCAAGAAAGCGAAAAAAAATGACTATCGAGAGCCTGGTCGGCAGCCAGACTGCAATCTCGGGCAACATCGGTTTTCTCGGCGGGTTGCATGTTGACGGTTATGTGAAGGGAGACGTCGAGGCCGAGCCGGGCACCGACTCGATGTTGAGTATCAGCGAGGGCGGCACGGTCGAGGGCAATGTGACCGTCCCCGATGTGTTTCTGAAAGGCACCGTCAAAGGCGATGTGACGACGAGCAACCGGGTAGAACTCGGTCCGACCGCGAAGGTAATCGGCAACGTCTATTACAATCTGATAGAAATGGCTATCGGTGCCGAGATAAACGGCAAACTCATCCATCGCGAGCCCGACGCGCCGGCCTTGGCCGACGCCGACGATGCGACAAGCGGTGGCGACGACAGTGAGCCCGATGCGGCACCTATTTTGGGCCGACAACCGGGCTGAACCGGTAATCACCCCGGCCAACGCGACAACAGGTATCATGATGGACATGGAAACACAGGAATATCCGGCACAGATGCCAGCACCGCTGGTGTTTACAGACGCGGCCGCGAAGAAGGTCGGGCAACTCATCGACGAAGAAGGCAACCCGGAGCTGAAGTTGCGAGTCTATGTTTCGGGCGGCGGTTGCTCGGGTTTCCAATACGGTTTCACCTTCGATGAGGCTGTCGAAAGCGGCGATTTCGAGGTCGAGAACGGTGGCGTCACGCTGCTGATCGACCCGATGAGCATCCAGTATCTGACCGGGGCGGAGATCGATTACAAGGAAGACCTGCAGGGCGCGCAGTTCGTTATTCGCAATCCCAACGCGACCACCACCTGCGGCTGCGGTTCGTCCTTCTCCGTTTGACCGGCGCCGGCCGCGGCGTGGCGCCGACGACGGGGCATTGAGGTAGTCCAGCGACATGCCTGATTCGCCGGAGATCATCGCAGCTGTCGATCTGGGCTCAAACAGCTTCCACATGGTCGTTGCGCGTCATCAGCGCGGCAATCTCGCCATTATCGATCGGTTGCGCGAAATGGTGAGACTCGCCGGCGGCCTCGACGATGAGGGTAATCTTTCTGAAGAGGCGCAGCAGCGCGCCCTCGAGTGTCTCGCCAGGTTCGGCCAGCGCCTCGTCGATTTCCAGGCCCACAATGTCCGTGCCGTTGGCACCAATACGTTGCGCCGAGCCCGCAATCGAGGCGACTTCCTGGCTGAAGCCGAGAGTGCGCTCGGTTTTCCGATCGAGGTCGTCGCCGGCGTCGAGGAGGCGCGGCTGGTTTACCTCGGCGCGATACACACGTTGCCGGCGCAGGGCCAACGCAGGCTCGTCGTCGATATTGGTGGTGGCTCGACCGAGCTGATCGTCGGCGAGGGCGTCGAGCCGCTCGCACTCGAGAGCCTGTACATGGGTTGCGTCGGCATGAGCCAGCAGTTTTTCTCCGACGGTCGCATCAATGCGAGGAACATGGATGCAGCCCGCATGCACGCGCGGCTCGAATTGCGGCCGGTCAAGGCGTCTTTTCGCAGTCTGGGCTGGTCTGTAGCGATTGGAACCTCCGGCACTATTCGCACCGTGCAGGAAGTGCAGCGGCAGATGAGCGGCGAACCGCACATCACGCGGGATGGGCTAAGCGGCATCATCGACGCGCTGACCGGCGCAGGCAAGATCAAAAAACTGTCATTGCCGGGGCTGTCCGCCGAACGCGCCCCGGTTTTCCCCGGTGGCGTGGCCATCCTCGCCGAAGTATTCGAAACGCTCAGGCTCGAGAGCATGACGGCAGCCGACGGGGCCCTGCGCGAGGGAATCCTGTTCGATATGCTCGGAAGGCTGTCCGACGAGGATGCCAGGGTTCGAACCGTACGCGACATGGAGCGGCGTTATCACGTAGACGGCGATCAGGCGACGCGGGTCGAGGAGACCGCGTTGTCGATACTGGACCAGGTAATGGAGCCGTGGTTGCTGAGCAGCGCGCTTGCGCGGCAGATGCTCGGCTGGGCCAGCCGTCTGCATGAGATCGGTCTCGACATTGCTCATGCGCAGTATCACCGCCATGGCGCATATCTGCTCGAGCATGCTGACATGCCGGGTTTTCCCAGCCAGGAGCAGAAGTTGCTGGCGCTGCTTGTGCTGAATCACCGGCGCAAGCTTGCGCTCGGGGCGATCGCCGGGATTGCCGCTGCGTGGCAACAAAAATGTGTGAAACTGATCGTGATCCTGAGATTGGCGGTCCTGCTCAACCGCACCCGGGCACCGGCGTTTCTGCCGGCTTTTCAACTGGTGCCGGGCACTGATGCGCTCGAGATTCGTTTCCCGCCCGGCTGGCTGTCGGAACATCCCTTGACCCGCGCCGATCTGCAACGGGAAGTCGGGTATCTGCGAACTGCCGGGATTGACCTGGTCTATAGCTGAATCAGGTCGATTCGCCGACGAAGATACCGCCAAGAATGCAGGGGCGTCGGGCCCCGGTCACCGCCGGCAGATTTCCCGGTAATCCATGCATGGTGCGCCGCGCGAGCCAGGCGAATGCGGCGGCTTCCACCCAGTCGGGATCAATACCGTGGGCGGCCGTGCTCTCGGTCACGCAGCCAGGCAATAGTGCCGTGAGGCGTTTCATCAGCGCAGTGTTGTGTATGCCGCCGCCACACACGAGTATCCGCTTGCAGTCCGCGGCATGGCGCTCGATCGACTCAGCGATACTGCGCGCGGTCAGTTCGAGCAGGCTTGCCTGAACGTCAGCGGGTTCGGGTCGGGTTGTCGCTTCATTCAATGCCGTTTCCAGCCATCGATAATTGAAGTGCTCTCGGCCGGTGCTCTTGGGCGGAATCCTGCGGAAATAGCGGTCACCGAGCATCTGCGCAACAAGGTCGGACGCAACCGAGCCGGAACTGGCCCACGCGCCGTCACGGTCAAAAGCCTTTTCCTGTTCGCGCTGTATCAAAATGTCCATAAGGCAATTGCCTGGCCCGGTGTCGAAACCGAATACTGCGCCATCCGCCGGCAGAACGGTGATATTGGCAATTCCGCCGATGTTCAGTACCACGCGCAGCTCGCCCGGATCATGAAAAGTAGCGGCATGAAATGCCGGGACCAGTGGAGCACCCTGACCGCCGAGCGCAATGTCGCGGCGGCGAAAATCGGCGACCGTGGTAATACCGGTCCGGCAGGCAATAATGTTCGGGTCACCTATTTGCAGGCTAAAGGGTGACATGCCTTGCGGAAAATGGCGGACGGTCTGGCCGTGAGACCCGATAGCACGCACTGCGTCGGCCGGCGTGCCGGCCGCTTCGAGGAGTTTTTTCGTGGCCACAGCGAACAACTCGCCCACTTCGGTATCGAGTTCTCCCAGGTCGTCGATATTGATTGTCCCGGGGCTGCGAACCAGGGCCTGGATGTCATTGGCGACGGCCTCGGGGAATACCTCGGAATGAGTTGCCAGAATCTGGAACTGTTCACCGTCGATGGCGACCAATGCCGCATCCACCGCATCGACACTGGTCCCTGATATCAGGCCGACATAGAGTTCCTTCACGGTTTTTCTGCCGGCAGGACAGCGACTTTCTGGCGTTTGACCAGATCGAGTTGACTCAGCAGTTGGCTCGACATCTGCAGAAAATCCTGACGATATTCCATTGGTATTGGCTCCGCTTCGGGCAGTTTAACGGTGCGCGGGTTGCGGTGGACTCCGTTAACCCGATATTCATAGTGCAGGTGCGCGGCGGTCACCATACCGGTTGCGCCAACATAGCCAATTGTCTGGCCCTGTCTGACTCGCTTGCCCACCGTGACGGACTTGGCGAACCGCGACATGTGAGCGTATAGCGTGGTGATGTTGCCACCGTGCTGAATGATGACGCAGTTGCCATAGCCGCCTTTTTTACCCCGGAAAATGACTTTACCATCGCCGGCCGCCTTGATGATCGTGCCCGTCGGTGCCGCATAGTCGACGCCGTTGTGCGGGCGCCGGATCTTCAGCACCGGGTGCAGCCGGCGCGGATTGAAGTTGGAGCTCACACGGGCGAAATCCACCGGTGCCCGAATAAATGCCTTGCGAACGCTGCGCCCCTCCGGGGTGAAATAATCGCCACGGCCGCCCTCGGTCTCGTAACGAATTGCGCGAAAGTTCTTGCCATTGTTGACGAATTCGGCCGCAAGAATCTTGCCGTCGCGCAAATACTGGCCGTCCTGCCAGACCTCTTCATACAAAACCAGAAATTCGTCGTTTTTGCGAATGTCCAGCGCGAAATCGATATCCCAGGCGAATATGCCGGCGAGGTTCATGATCAGCGCGTCCGAGATGCCGGCCTCCTTGCCCGCCTCGAACAACGAGGTGCTTATCCGGCCAAACGCATGCCGCAGCTCCGTGTTGAGAGGCCGCTCCTCGACGCTCACCGCATAGCTGTCCCCGTCGCGGGAAAGGACCAGGGTGCGGGTCTCGTCAATTTCACGGCGCAGACCGATGACCGATGCGCCGTCGAGCCTCAGATCCAGCCGGTCGCCGGGTCGCAGCAGGCGCAGATGCTCGCTGGCTTCTTTCAGCCGGAGCATTGCCGCAAGATCGGCGCGATCAAGTCCGTTTTTACCGAATATGCGATCCAGGCTGTCGCCGGACTTGACGGTTACCGTCAGCGGCCTGCCCGGGCTACTCGCGACCGGGTCCTCGGCCGCGACAAAGGTGGGGGGCAGCGTAGTGGGAGCTGCCACTGGCTCAGGCGCGATCGGGTCCGCTGATGGGTCGATTGCGACGGCAGTCAGATTCGTGCCGTTGCCCGAGCCTATAGTGACATCGAACGGGTCGAGCTGCGTCGGGTGTACGATCAGCGTCGTTTCATTTTGCACGGGCCTGAGAATCAGGATCGCGGCCAGTGCTACAAATGGCAGCCCGAGACCGAGCATGAACCAGGGCAGCCTGCTGGATTGGGATTGTGGATGTCGGACTGGCTTATAATCGTGCCGGATCCGGCTCTTTGCGCGGCTCAATGCGACTTATCCCCGGTTTTGAATGCGCGTAACACTAGCGTTTGCGGGGGCGGTGGTCAACGCGTCGCAAAACCGCTCTAAATCTGTGGCCAAAGGAACGAGATTTTGACTATTGAAGAACAGATCTTGGAAATACGTCGGGGCGCCGATGAAATCCTGCTGGAGGAAGATCTGCGGCGCAAGCTCGGGGAGGGCCGGCCGTTGCGGATCAAAGCGGGCTTTGATCCAACCGCACCGGATCTCCACGTTGGCCATACCGTGCTGATAAACAAGATGCGTCAATTTCAGGATCTCGGTCACGAGGTCATTTTCCTGATTGGCGATTTCACCGGAATGATCGGCGATCCGACCGGGAAGAGCGCGACACGCCCGCCGCTGACGCGCGAGGAGATCATCGATAATGCCGCCACCTACGAGCAACAGATCTTCAAGATTCTGGATCCCGAAAAGACGCTGGTGATGTTCAATTCGAGCTGGATGGGCGAGATGTCGGCGGCCGATCTGATCGGGCTGGCCGCGAAACATACGGTTGCCAGGATGCTCGAGCGCGACGATTTCAACAAACGCTACAAGAGCGGGCAGCCTATTGCGGTTCATGAGTTTCTCTATCCGTTGGTGCAGGGCTACGATTCGGTCGCGATGCGCGCCGACGTCGAGCTCGGAGGGACGGACCAGAAATTCAACCTCCTGGTGGGCCGGCAGATGCAACAGGCGTACGGCCAGACGCCGCAGGTGGTGGTGACGATGCCGCTGCTCGAGGGACTGGACGGAGTGCAGAAGATGTCCAAGTCGCTCGGCAACTATATCGGTATCACCGAGCCCCCGACCGAGATCTTTGGCAAGATCATGTCGGTGTCGGACGATCTTATGTGGCGCTACTACGAATTGTTGAGTCTGCAGTCGGGCAACGAGATTGCGCAGCTGAAGGCAGCCGTAGCGGGCGGCCGCAATCCGCGCGATGCAAAACTCGATCTGGCCGAGGAAATCGCAGCGCGTTTTCACGGCGCGGCGGCAGGCCGGCAGGCCCACCAGCAGTTCCTGGCGCGGTTCCAGAAAGGTGCAGTGCCCGAGGACATGCCGGAAGTCGCGATCGACGGCGGCGGCAAGCCCGTTCGCCTGACGCGAATCCTGAAAGAAGCGGGTCTGACGCCGAGTACCTCCGAGGCGATGCGTATGATTCGCCAGGGAGCAGTGAAAATCGACGGGCAACGTATCGACGATGCTGGGCAGGAGCTGGTGCCCGGGGATGCAATGGTGTGTCAGGTAGGCAAGCGCAGATTTGCGCGCGTGACGGTGACCTGACCGGAATCCCGCCGGTGTCCGGCGGGCTAGGGAACGATCGAAAAAGGAGTGGCAATGCGAAAGACAGCGATAGTGGTCAGCGTGGTGTTGGGTATCGGCGCCATCAGCCTGGCATGGGCGCAGGACGTGAAAAGACTTAATGACGCAGTAGAGACGCGTCAGGCCGTAATGAAAATCATCAAGTGGAATCTCGGGCCGATGGTCGGCATGGTCAAAGAGGAGATTCCCTTTGACGCCGACAGGTTTGCGCTGGGAGCGCAACGCATCGCCATGGCCGGGTCGATGATCGAGGACGCATCCCGGCCGGATACGCGAGAGGCCACGTTGGCGAATGAGGCGCTGCCAAATATCTGGGACGAATTCGCCGAGTACGAAGAGCTGTCCGAGAAGCTCGCGGCGAGCAGTGCGTACCTTGCCGAGGTGGCCGAGGGCGGCGATCCGGGTGCCAGTCGCACTGCGTTTCTGGACATGACCAAAGATTGCAAGGCCTGTCACGACAAATTCCGCGAAAAGAAATAGGGGCCCGGACCAGCCACTGCGCCGCGAGGCGCAGTGGTCTCTCAGAACATATCGATATCCAGCGGCGGCGGTTCCGGCGCCAGCCCGACCAGGAGCCAGACGATCATGGCGCTGGCCAGCGCCAGGGTGAGCGCCAGGCCCGGTTTCTGCCGCGCGATTCCGCTGCTATCCGCCGTGTCCTCACGCGGTTTTCTGCCGGTAAACATCGGGGTAACCAGGTTCTCGCGCAGCAAAAACCAGTGCAGCAAAATCGCGCCAACGTGCAGCGTGATCAGCGTAGCCAGGACCCAGAAATTGACCGAGTGGATATAACTCAGGCGATTGCTGATCGTATCGGGCAACAGGTGATGCCACGGTCCTGCAAAAAAAATGTCGTCGCTGTTGCCAAGGCCGGATAGCGCCTGGACGAATACCAGAGCCAGCATGGCGACGACCGACAATGCGCCAAGTGGATTGTGGCTGTCGAAGTGCTGTTTCGGTCCCGGTCGCAAGCTCCGTAAATAGGACAGGACTTCCCCTGGCGGCCGGACAAAATGGCTGAAACGAGCCGTCCGTGGCCCGGCGAGGCCCCATGCCACTCGCCAGAGAACAAGTGCCAGAGCGGCGCAACCGAATGCCATGTGCCAATCCATGTAGGCCGGTCCCAATTCCTGGGTTGCCCAGGCGCCAACGACACTGACGGCGAGGGCCCAGTGGAATAGCCGAAGTGCGCCATCCCAGACAAGAACCGCTGTCTCGCGCTGAGAATCCTTCACGAAGTTTCCGTCCATTGCCCGACTGATCTGCGCATTGTCGCCGGTCGATCCGCTCCGCGCCAATATATTGCCAGCGAGAATGCCCGCGCTTGGCGGCTTTTCGGGTCATGCCTCGTTGATTTTCCACAGGGGGTTGACGGGTGACCGGCGACGCTTATAATGCGCGCCCTTGCTTCGCGGCACTGCGCCTGCGGAGCGATCCGGGACGGCAACTATTAAGCTCGACCGGTGTTGACCGGCACGAATTTTGCGTTATACTTGTCGGTCTGTCTGGCGCTAGCGTCAGGCCCGCTCTTTAACAATTGAATCAGGTAACTTGTGTGGGAGCTCGCGTTGGTGTTTGCGAATGCAAACAACTCGGCGAGTGACCTAAGAGCCTCGTGCTTGGAGGTTTACTTGCCAGCTCAAACTATTCAAGTGAAGAGTTTGATCCTGGCTCAGATTGAACGCTGGCGGCATGCCTAACACATGCAAGTCGAACGGCAGCGCGGGGAGCTTGCTCCCTGGCGGCGAGTGGCGAACGGGTGAGTAATGCTTGGGAATCTGCCCTGTAGTGGGGGACAACCCGGGGAAACTCGGGCTAATACCGCATACGTCCTACGGGAGAAAGCGGGGGATCTTCGGACCTCGCGCTATAGGATGAGCCCAAGTCGGATTAGCTAGTTGGTGGGGTAAAGGCCCACCAAGGCAACGATCCGTAGCTGGTCTGAGAGGACGATCAGCCACACTGGGACTGAGACACGGCCCAGACTCCTACGGGAGGCAGCAGTGGGGAATATTGGACA
>Ga0316191_10000083_pt1 | contig 48247 bp, 41 predicted proteins | sample Eddworburr2cm_MG_FD_204928 | JGI IMG/M metagenome (GOLD analysis project Ga0316191, IMG submission 204928) | Coastal sediment microbial communities from Maine, United States - Eddy worm burrow 2 cm | ecosystem: Environmental > Aquatic > Marine > Coastal > Sediment | place: USA: Maine...
ACAGGCCCGATCAGTTATGACTTCATTTCATTGATATGGGACCGTTACATCAGCTGGCCCCGTCATCAGATAGAGAACTGGATAGAAGAGATCCGAACCTTACTCGAGCTGGATATCGAGCCCGTACAGTGGCGGCGTTATTGCGACCTGATGGGTCTGCAACGTAACTTCAAAATCGTCGGTATTTTTGCACGTCTCCATTACCGGGACCATAAAAGCGGTTATCTTGAACTGATTCCACGTTTTTATGAGTATCTCACCGATACATTGAGTCGATACCCTGAGTTCAAAGAGGTATTGGAACTACTGGAGCAACCTGAATGCGTGCCATGATATTAGCCGCCGGCCGGGGTGAACGCCTGCGGCCATTGACGGATACGACACCCAAACCACTGTTGGATGTTGGTGGCAAGCTGCTTATCGAACACCATCTTGAAGGACTTGCGGCTGCCGGTTTTCGTGAAGTAGTGATCAACCTGTCCCACCTGGGCGACCAAATCCGCAATACGCTTGGCAACGGATCCACCTGGGGGCTGAACATTCATTATTCACCGGAACCGCAGGGTGCACTGGGGACGGGCGGGGGCATCAAGCAAGCCCTGCCTTTGTTGGGTGAGTCTCCCTTTGCCATCATCAACGGTGATGTTTTCAGTTCTTACCCTCTGGCAAGACTCAGGGCCATTAAGTGCGACCACGCACACCTGGTGCTTGTACCCAACCCTGCCCATAACCCAGGGGGCGATTTCGAATTGCATGGCGGCTATGTGAATGCACTTGGCGACACACGTCATACCTTCAGTGGTATCAGCGTATATCACCCGCGCTTCTTTGAATCCGCACCCGCTGGCAGCTTCTCAGTGGTACCCTTGTTGCAAGCGGCCATGGACCTGCAACAGGTAACAGGCGAATTTTACAGAGGTGACTGGCACGATATCGGTACCGTGGAAAGACTTGAAACACTGCGCGGCCAGTTCAGTTAGCGAAGCAGGGACCCGGCAGTTTCGATTTTCGCCAGCCATTAAACAATCTCACAATCACGCAGATGGCAAGACTGAAATTAAAAAAAATTCAACTCAATGAGGAATTATTGACCTAGATCGTAGAATTGGTCAATTTTGTGAGTATACTCGCGTTCAACTTGAAATTTCAGCCACTCACTTTTTCTGAAGTGGTTGATCAATAAAGAAGAAACAGATCATTGAGTGAAGTTATCCGAGTTTTAAAAGGCAAATCATCCGGAGATTTTTTATGAGAATCGGTGTACCGAGGGAATTATTTACGGGCGAAAAGCGCGTAGCCACGACCCCAGACGTGGCCTCCCAATTAATCAAGATGGGCTTTGATGTAGCGGTTGAATCCAATGCAGGTGCCGCGGCCAGTTATTCCGACGCAGCCTATGAAGCGGCTGGATGTTCGGTCTCAAGCGTCGACGATATCTGGAGCAATTCTGATATCGTGCTAAAGGTTCGTGGTCCCAATGATGAAGAGACCGCACGTCTTAAATCAGGCCAGACCCTGATCAGCTTCCTGTGGCCGGCACAAAACCCCGAACTGCTCGAGCAACTGACCGAGCGTGGTGTGACAGCGATGGCGATGGACAGCATTCCCCGTATCTCGCGTGCACAAAAGGTCGACGCGCTGAGTTCAATGGCGAATATTGCAGGCTACCGGGCCGTGGTTGAAGCCGCCCAGCATTTCGGGCGTTTTTTCACCGGTCAAATAACCGCTGCCGGCAAAGTAATGCCAGCCAAGGTTTTGGTGATCGGTGCCGGTGTTGCCGGCCTGGCTGCCATCGGTGCAGCCAAGAGCATGGGTGCGATCGTGCGATCCTTCGATACCCGTCCCGAGGTCAAGGAACAGATCGAAAGTATGGATGCCGAGTTCCTGATGCTGGACTTTGAAGATGAAGACGGCTCCGGCGAAGGCGGCTATGCCAAGGTCATGAGCGATGAGTTCATCAAGGCCGAAATGGCGTTGTTTGCCGAACAGGCAAAGGACGTGGATATCATCATCACCACCGCACTGATCCCTGGCAGACCCGCGCCAAGGTTGATAACCGCGGAGATGGTAGAGACCATGAAGAACGGCAGCGTTATCGTCGACCTGGCTGCTGAACAAGGTGGTAACTGTGAACTGACCGAGCCCGAAAAGGTGGTCAATCATAATGGCGTTACCATTATCGGCTACACGGACATGCCGAGCCGGCTGGCCGCACAGTCCAGCCAACTGTACGCAACCAATCTGCGTCACCTGTTGACCGACCTGACACCCGGGAAAGATGGTCAGATCCTGGTCGATATGGAAGACGAGGTTTTTCGCGGTGCAACTGTTTGCAAGGATGGTAAGACCACCTGGCCGCCACCCGCACCGAAACTTTCTGCTGCCCCCCCGTCCAAGACGGCAGTGGCACCCGCTCCTGCACCGGTTGTAGAGAAAAAACGCTCGGTCGCCGGGCCCATCATCGGCATGATAATCGCCGGTCTTGCGCTGCTTGGACTGGGTGCTGTGGCACCGGCTTCATTCATGGCACATTTCACGGTGTTCGTACTGGCGTGCTTTGTCGGCTACATGGTGATCTGGAATGTAACCGCTGCGCTACATACCCCATTAATGAGCGTTACCAACGCAATATCGAGCATCATTATTATTGGTGCGTTGATACAGATCAGTTCAGCCAATGAGGTGATCAAATGGGTAGCAGTTGCAACCGTTCTTATAACAAGCATCAACATCGCGGGCGGATTTGCCGTTACGCGACGTATGCTTGAAATGTTCAGAAGGTGAGGTCGTCATGAATATCGAAGGAATTATTTCTGTGTCGTATATCATTGCGACTATCCTTTTCATCCTTGCTCTTGGCGGGCTTTCCAACCAGGAAACTGCCAGGCGAGGCAACTGGTATGGCATCATCGGTATGGCGATCGCACTGATCGCTACAATACTGGGTGTTGTCACACATAACTATGTACCCCTGTTCGTGGCCCTGTTGATCGGCGGCACCATTGGCTTGTTTGCTGCCCGTCGTGTACAGATGACCCAGATGCCTGAACTGGTTGCTATCCTGCATAGCCTGGTCGGTATGGCCGCGGTGGCCGTGGGGTTCGCCAATTTCATGGATCCGGGCAGACTGACGCATTACCTGGGTGTCGAACTGACCATTCATGACATTGAAACCTACCTGGGCATCCTGATTGGTGCGGTAACTTTTTCCGGATCCGTGATCGCCTTCGGCAAACTGTCGGGACGTATGAGCGGTTCACCTCTGACCTTGCCGGGCAGACATTTTCTCAACCTGGCCCTGTTGATTGCGGCCATCTGGTTTGCCTACGAGTTCGTTGTGCAGTCAGCGGCAGGCGGCGGTATGCAGCCCCTTATCATCATGACAGTCATCGCACTGGTGTTTGGTATCCACATGGTCATGGCCATCGGTGGTGCTGACATGCCGGTTGTGGTCTCCATGCTCAACAGCTATTCCGGTTGGGCGGCTTCTGCAACAGGCTTCATGCTGGGTAATGACCTGCTGATCGTGACCGGTGCGCTGGTTGGTTCCAGTGGCGCCATCCTGAGTTATATCATGTGCCGTGCGATGAACCGCAAGTTCCTCGCGGTGATTGCAGGCGGCTTTGGTACCGGCGGCGGAACCGCTGCTGCAGCATCAGGCGAAGACCAGGGAGAAGTCGTTCCGATTGATGCGGAAGAAACAGCAGAACTGCTAAGAAATGCCAAAGAGGTGATGATCATCCCGGGTTACGGCATGGCTGTTGCCCAGGCCCAGCATATTGTTTATGAAATCACGAAAACGTTACGTGCCAAAGGAATCAATGTGCGCTTTGGTATTCACCCGGTTGCGGGTCGTATGCCCGGTCATATGAACGTATTGTTAGCCGAGGCCAAAGTGCCCTACGATATCGTCTTCGAAATGGATGAAGTCAACGAAGATTTTCCAAAAGTTGATGTTTCGGTCGTTATCGGTGCCAATGACATCGTCAATCCTTCAGCATTGACAGATCCTGACGGCCCGATCGGCGGTATGCCGGTGCTGGAATGCTGGAAAGGCGAAGTTTCAATCGTACTCAAACGCAGCATGGCCACCGGCTACGCGGGTGTGCAAAATCCGTTGTTCTTCCTGGATAACACACGCATGTTGTTTGGAGATGCGGGGGATACCCTGGATAAGGTGTTTAAGTCACTCTAGCCAGAAATCAGATCTACAATGAAGAGCCCCTATCGTGAAAACGGTAGGGGTTTTTTCGTTTGCAACCTTGGTGACCTGATACCCGGGGAATTATTACTAAGATGGATTCTGTAAGTTGGGTGCCATTCGATCGCCGCGACACGGACACTTCCCCCTGAGACACTATACGTGTCGCCACGATCGATAGGCACTGACCCTAAAAGAACCCAGACATCAGCTTCGATTTTTGTCAATTTCAGTTGTCTTTAGTGTTGTACTGTGGTATAACACCTACACATAACCAGTATATAGGATATTATGATCATGAAATTTACCCGAACATTAGCGCTTATTGTCATTGCAGCCCTGTTTTTCACTGCATGCGGTAAGGAATCTGATGAGACGGTTGTTGCCGTTAATGAGAATACCAATCCCCTGCTCGCCTATGCGCCGGCTGATACGGCCTATGTATTTGCCGACCTCGAGCCGGCACCGGAAGAGATCACCAATGCCTATGTAGAACGGTTTCAACCGGTACTGGATCTTATGTCGGAACAGGTTGATGAGTTCCAGGAGAACTATCGTGCTGGAAACCTGGAAGGCAACGAACTCGCGCGCCTGGCCATGGCGTTTCTCGACGAACTGGGCGGCAACTTAAGTACGGAAAGTCTCGAAAAACTGGGTATATCCTTGCAGGCCCATCACGCCATTTATGCAACGGGTCTATTTCCAGTGGCCCGGCTTGGTTTGAACGATGCGCAGGCATTGCGGGATGCAATCACCCGGATAGAAGCAACAATGGGTTACGAGTTACCCGAAATGGACCTCAACGGCACCGCTTACTGGCGTGTTACCGAAGACGAAATGCCTGTTGCGGTGTACTTCGCCATTCTTGATCAGCAATTGGCCGTTAGTGTGTTTCCAGTCAGCGCAGAAGACAATCTGTTAGCCGCTTTTCTTGGTCAGGAAATGCCTGCAGAAAGCATGGCTTCCAGCAACGCCCTGGGCATCATGAACAGTAAGAAAGGCTATACCAACTACGGTTCCGGCATACTGGATGTTCAGAAAATGGCAGATGAAATCCTGAATTCCGACAGTAATACACGCAGGTTTCTGGGTCCGCAGCTAAACACTCAAATAGACTCTCTTGATCCCGTATGTGTTGCCGAGATCAAGTCAATTATTGCCAAGGCACCACGTATGACGGCCGGGTCCACCCGCTTGACCGCCAATGAAGTGGCCATGCGTTATGACCTTGAAATTGAGAACTCACTGGCAGCCGGCCTTGCATCCCTGGTATCTGATACGCCAGCAGCCAGCACGGGTGATTACCTGCTGTCCGCATCGCTGGCGGTTAAAGTCGGTAAATTACGGACCTTCATACTTGAAAAAGCGACCGCTCTCGTTACGACACCCTATCAATGCGCAAATATGCAGCAACTGAATGCACAGGCAGAGCAACTGATGACTCAACTCAATATTCCCATGCCCCCGATGATCAACAACCTGATGGGAATACGGGTCAGGGCAGATGATTTCGACCCGGCCGGGGAAATTACCCAGAGCAACGGTCTGTTGGCACTCCACGTTGACAAGCCCGAGATGTTTGTCGGCATGGCTACCATGACGGTACCCGGATTCGAAAATCTGGATTTAGCCAATCAAACTGAACCTGTCAGGATTCCGCCGGAAATACTGCACATGGAAGGCATTGATGTTTTCGCTTTAATGAGCGACAACGCGATTGGCGCATCGCTTGGTGAAAAAAATGTCAAGGATCTTGAGGGGTTCCTGCATGCAAAACCGCAGGACAACGGCACCTTCCTCTCAATCTCGCATGATATGTCGAAACAGTTGGAACTCCAGGCCGCCATGTCTGAACAATTCCAGATCGATACGGATGACAATCCATCTGCGGTTCACGATTATTCCGAAGCAATGAAGGCGGCTTATAAAGATATTCTGGGCCACTCCCGTGTTGAAATGCGTCTTACCACTGATGGTCTGCACGTAGACAGCAGCATGACATTCAAGTAAGCAAACTCGGTTCCAACAGCAAAGGGCCGCAAGTGCGGCCCTTTTTAATGCTGGTGAACATGATCAATAACGAAAATGTTTTATCTTCTCACCCTTCAAACCGATTTCTGTCATGGCCTCGATACCAATCTGCAAATGCAGATCCACCCAGTTTTCGGTAACTTTTTTGTCCGATTCCTCTGTTTTAACACCCTCAGGCGTTACCGGTACATCTGATACAAGCAAAAGCGCACCGTGTGCGATTGCATTGGCGTGCCCAACAATAAACAGGGTTGCAGTTTCCATATCGATGCCGATACAGGTCATATCGTGCAGTTTTTTATGGAATGCCTCGTCATGCTCCCAGACCCGGCGGTTGGTGGTATAGATCACGCCTGTCCGGTAATCAACACCGTGTTCCAGAATCTTGTCTGAAACAAACTTATGCAACTTGAATGATGGCAGGGCGGGAACCTCGGGTGGAAAATAATCATCACTGGTACCTTCGCCGCGAATAGCGGCTATCGGCAGAATAAAATGACCAATTTCTGAGGACGTTTTCAGACCACCGCACTTGCCCAGGAACAAAACACCTTTGGGCATGACCGCCGTCAGCAAATCCATGATGGTTGCCGCGTTACTTGAGCCAATCCCGTAATTGATGATGGTCAGGCCGTCGTTATTCGTGGCAGCCTGCATGGTGCGGTCTTCACCATAAATTTTGCAATCAAACATCTTTGCAAAACGCCGGACATAATCACCGAAATTCGTTACAAGGATGTAGTCTCCAAATTCGTCCAGCGGCATGCCGGTGTAACGTGGCAGCCAATTTTTGGTAATTTCTGATTTAGTCAGCATAGGTTTATTCCTTCTGAGTTTTAAGCACTTCGCGTGCCAGTGGAATAGTAATTCGGCGTTTATGGGTAATCGCCGCCTGCTGCAGGCTTTCTACGGAATGAATCAATGCAGTCATGCCTCGTTCGTGGCGTTTCAGCAGATATTGCTGAACTTCCACGGGCAGGTTTAACCCAAGGGCATCGCTTTGCAGGTTGATCACAGCCAGTTTGTCATGATCATCGAGGGGCGCCAGTTGCAAACGCAAACCCCAGGCCAATCGGGACGCCAGGTCCGGCAAGCCAAGCTTGAGTGCGGACAATCTCTCACGACTGCTCACCAGCAATCGGCCATTGGTTTCCCTTATGCGGTTGAAACAATGAAATAACGCTTCTTCCCATGCCCGGTCACCGGCAATGACATGCAAATCATCTATACAGACAAGATCCAGTTTCTCCAGACCCTGCAAGGAGGCAATGGCATCGCCCGGCAAGCGTTTCAACGAAAGATAGAATGCACGTTGCTGACGCTCACGGCTCTCGATACACAAGGCATTCAATAAATGGGTTTTACCACTGCCTTCACCGCCATATAAAAAAACAAACGACCCGGGTTCATCCGGCATGTGTTTTAAAGCAGTTACAACCGGATGATTTGGCCCGCTGACAAAGTTTTCAAAGCGGTTATCGCGCAAGGGCATCAACGGCAGAGGAATTTGTGGAGAAAACAACATGTGTGTCAAATTTCCCCGTCCGGCGACGCATTATACAGTTCGCTTTGCCGGTATTTTAGAAGCATGCGCCTAACCAGAACATTGAGCGCTGCGGCAACCGGTAAAGCCAGCAAAATGCCAAGAAATCCAAACAACTGTCCGCCGGCCAGGACTGCGAATATAACCGTCACGGGATGCAGGCCAATCCTGTCACCGACCAGTTTCGGAGTAAGGTACATGCTTTCAGCTGCCTGACCTGCACCGAAAACGAGCAAAACCATGATCAGGTGGAATACATCCTGAAACTGAAAAATGGCGGCACCGGCCGCAACCAGTACACCAACGATAGATCCCAGGTAGGGGACGATACTGAGCAAACCGGCACCCATCCCGATCAGGATAGCCAGGTCAATACCAACCATGGACATACCAATGGAATATATCAAGCCGAGGGCGAGCATGACCATTAGTTGTCCACGGAAAAATGCACCGAGGACCTCATCGACCTCTTTTGCCGTCCTGCTGATTTCGGCTTCCATATTCCTGGGCAGTAAATCATGCGTGGCCCTGATCATCGGATCCCAGTCTCGCAGCAGGTAAAATGTAACTACCGGAATCAGAATGAGGTTGGTCAACAAAGCCGCCACCGCCATACCACCGCGCGATATGTAATCCACAACCCTGAAAGCGGCACTGCTTATTTCTCTCCAGTAGTCCTTTAGCACCTGGGTAAACTCTGCGGGATCGAAATCTGTCAATTCAAACCCCAGTTTCCCTGCCAGCCACGGGAGTCCCGTGCCTGAGAACCATTCAATCCAGCGTGGAAAGAGATGGATCAGCAAGCGAATTTGTTCAACCAGCAAGGGAACCAGGATGAGTAACACAACGGTCAACAGGGACAGCATCAGAACGAATACAATACTGACGGCCAGGGTCCTGCCGACTTTCCATCGCTTTATTGAAAACTTTTCCAAACGGTCAACGAATGGGTCGCCCAAATAGGCGAGCACAGCTGATATTGCGAACGGTGTGATGACGGGTGCAAGCAGGTAAATCAGCCAGCCGCCACCGACAAGCAACGCCAACATCAGCCAATTGCGGGAATCAGTGGTCATTGAAGAACACTAGTACCCGGCTTAATGTAAAAATTCATATTCATATCCACTCCCGGCGCGTGCAGGCAACAATACCGGGCTTCGATTAAATGCCTCTGACAGATATTCCGCCGAGGCATTAAGCTGCAGACGGAAACGTACACGACCAGGGTCTGCTCCCAATATTTCAACCTCATTGACGAGACTCAAATTTTGTAAATATTCAAGACAGCTGACGTAAGCATCAGCACTATTCAATTCACCTACGCTGATATCAACTGTCCATAAACCCTGTTCCGAGGCAGCGATTGAGCTGCTCGCCGCGATCTGGTCAGCCATCTGGTGCACGCCTTCCGCCAGTGCATACATCAGTTCAAGATCATCGCTTTGCCAACTCCAGTTCTGTCCGTCACTGGTCAGGTACCAACGCACGGTCCACCGCGGCCCCTCGCGACGCGCTGCAATAATCGCAACCCCGTCTTCCGGCGCACCGCGCTCAATCAGGTAGTCGGTAAACCCACCCCAGACCAGCCGCATATCGACCAGTTGAACTTCCTCTTCATCCAGTTCAGGCCAACTGACCGGCAAGCCCCGCATGACTGCAACATCTTCCATGGAACCCCATGCGTAATCGAACTCAAGTGGTTTCAACTGCCGATTGAGACCATCATCAATTACCACCCAGATCTGGATATCCGGTCGTTCCTGCCGCCATCTCGGCAAGCCGATCTGTTGCACGACCTGGTCAACTTCCGGCTGCATAAACTGTGCAACCAGCCGCAATTCCTCGGTAACAGTGCCGTCAGCTACAGCAATATCCACCTTTTTATATCGATACGAGCGCAGTAACCTGGCCGAATTATTGAGTGCATCATCGAGTGCCGGAGAAAGCGGAATCTCACGCTGACCACTAAGTTTCTGCAAAACCTGGAGGAGTGCTTCCGGTATGGCACCATTTCGATCTGCCTCGGTCTGGCTTGATACGACAACCTCGCCTGAATACAGGTTGACAGCCGGCGCAGCCTGGGCGACAGACAAACTCAGCGCAACAATTATCAACAGTAATTTTTTCATCTGCACTACCGGGTAAAAATTGGGTTATTTCCAACCCCAATAAGATAACATAGGACACTACAAACTCGCATGAATAAACGGATTCTGGAATTGAATATCAAAACTGAAAACCCTGTCGGGTTAAGTTACCTTGACGCCGGTGTAGACATTGACGCCGGAAATGAACTGGTCGAACGTATCAAACCTGCCGTCAAGTCCACCAATCGTAGCGGTGTGATCACTGGCCTGGGAGGTTTCGGCGGCCTGTTCCAGCTCGATATCAAGCGCTATAAAGAACCCTTGCTGGTATCTGGAACAGATGGTGTTGGCACCAAATTACTGCTGGCCAAACAACTTGACCGCCACGACACCATTGGAATTGACCTGGTCGCAATGTGTGTCAATGACATCCTGACATGCGGTGCAGAGCCCCTGTTTTTCCTGGATTATTACGCCACTGGAAAACTGAAAATTGACAATGCCCAGGCCGTCATTGAAGGCATCGCAGATGGTTGCCGGCAAGCGGGTTGTGCATTAATCGGTGGTGAAACCGCTGAAATGCCAGGCTTGTACGACCATGACGAATATGATCTGGCAGGATTTACGGTGGGTGCAGTTGACCGTTCAAAGGTCATTGATGGCAGCCAAATCAAAGCCGGGCATATCGTACTGGGTCTTGAATCATCAGGGCCGCACTCCAATGGCTACTCGCTTATCCGAAAAGTACTGGAACAATCCGGGGACGATCCGTCCATGCCCCTGGGTGATACAACCCTCGGCGAAGCGCTGCTCGCACCCACGAGGATTTATGTGAAAACCCTGTTGGAGCTGATCGAACGGTACCCGGTCGATGGGCTTGCTCACATTACCGGTGGCGGCATCAGTGAAAACATCACGCGCGTCATACCAGCAGGCCTTGGTATTGAAATTGACCTGTCCGCCTGGCAAATGCCAGCCGTCTTCCGGTGGTTGCAAACAAACGGCAGGATCGAAGAACAGGAAATGCTTCGCACCTTCAACTGCGGTATTGGCATGGCGCTTCTGGTAGCCGAAGATTCAGCCGATGAGATTTGCCGGGCACTGACGGAGGCAGACGAGCCCGTGTATCGTCTTGGCCGTGTTATTGAGTGTCCTGATGCCACCCGGCGGGTCAACTATATCCGCTCATGAAGCAAAGCATGTTAAAGGCCGCGGTATTAATTTCCGGTACCGGCAGCAACCTGAAAGCTTTAATTGATGCTATCGCTGCAACACGCCTTGATCTCAACATTGTGCAGGTCGTCTCCAACCGTGCAGATGCGCCGGGAATATTCCATGCAACGACAGCCGCAATTCCGGTCAGCGTTATCAGTCATATCGATTTTCCGGACCGCGGGACACACGATGCCGCCGTTGCAAAGGTTTTACAGCAAAGCGGGGCGGAATTGATCATTCTTGCCGGTTATATGCGAATCCTGAGTGAGGACTTTGCCCGTCAGTTCAGTGGTCGCATGATTAATTTGCACCCTTCCCTGCTGCCCTTGTATAAAGGTCTGGATACCTATAACCGCGTTTTGCAATCAGGTGACAGTGAGACCGGCGCAAGTATCCATTTTGTTACTGCCGGGCTCGATTCGGGTCCTGTCATTGCACAGGTGAAATTGCCGGTCCTTGCCGGTGATGATGCGGGTTCATTGAAAGCCAGACTGGGTCCGCTTGAACATAAATTGCTGGTAGCAACCGTCGATTTATTCTGTAAGCGGGAAATAGCTTACCAGCAGGATGCAGTTTCATACCGGGGCGAAATAATCCAGCGGCCCCTGCAATTAAAACCGGACGGCAGTTTTTTTTGATTTAAGGATGTTATTTTTCCGGCAATTCTGTGCGCAAACCCAAAGCGTGAATTTCATTGCCCATCAGTTTTCCGAGCGTGGCATAAACCATCCTGTGTCTCGCCAGAGTGGGTTTACCCTCAAATGCCGCACAGCGAACCACTGCTTCAAAATGAACACCGTCATCACCACTCACGGTTACTTCCGCATCCGGCAAGCCTTCAAGTATCATTTGCGCTATTGTTGTGCTATCCATAAACTATCGTCCTCTGTTGCCGGGCAATGTTTCATGAAAATAAAACATCGAACGGGGGAAACATTCAACATAATTAAACCGCATGGCCAGGAGGGCCAACGGATTTGACCTTTCAGAAGCAATTATCATAGTGGATTCTATTGCCAATAAAAACACCCTTTCAAGATGGATTGTTTTATATCCCTGTGAATACTGCGGTTTGAGCTTCAATCAGGAATTCGACTGCCCGTGCTGATTGCAATCATTCAGTTGGTTTCAGGTTTTCTTTTGCTGGTATGGGGTGCTGACCGCCTGGTGGCAGGTGCATCGGCGACCGCCCGCAACCTCGGGGTTTCTCCATTGGTCATCGGCCTGACCATTATTGGCTTTGGCACCTCAGCACCTGAACTCGTGGTTTCAGCTGTCGCAACGATGAAGGGGAATGCAGGACTGGCGGTGGGCAATGCGATTGGTTCAAACATTGCCAATATGGGACTGGTGCTGGGTGCGACAGCGTTGATCTATCCACTGCGCATGGAATCCACTGCACTGAAACGTGAATACCCGATGTTGCTTTTGGTTATGCTGGTTTGCTTCTTGATGGCGCTCAATGGTGTCTACAGTCACTGGGAAGGTTGGGCCTTACTCGTTGGTTTGCTGACAGTTGTCATCTGGATCATCCGTATCGGCTTACACCGACCGATCTCTGATCCACTGGCAGAAGAATTTGATGCTGAAATCCCCAAGGACACTCCAACTAAAATTGCCTTGTTCTGGCTGGGAGTCGGACTCGTGGTTCTGCCCATCAGTTCGACAATCCTGGTCGAGGGTGCCATCACGATCGCGCGTATCCTGCATGTTACTGACACCGTCATCGGCCTGACCGTAGTTGCCGTTGGCACCAGCCTGCCGGAACTTGCAACAGCGATCACCGCCGCCTTGCACAAGGAAGACGATCTCGCCATAGGCAACATCATTGGTTCCAATATTTTCAACCTGCTGGGTGTACTGGGTATTGCGGCTGCTATCCAGCCTATAACCCTGTTGCCCATCATACTTGCACGGGATTTCCCGGCGATGTTTCTCATCACCGGTGCGCTTTACCTGATGGCCTCGGATTTTCGCGGCCCCGGCCGCATAGGCAGGCGATCGGGCAGCGTGCTGTTGCTTATGTTTGTCGGCTATGTCTTCATGGTCTGGATGAGTTCCACCAGGATTCAAGCGAACCTGCCCCTCTGAAACTTTTTCAAAAAGCATGGATATTCCGATCAATCGCCAGGAATCAATAAGGGTTAGAATACATATATGGACAGTATTACCCTGAAAGAGCTGACCGGTGCCGTTATCACCACCCAAGCCACTGCCGTTGCCAGCCTGGTGTCCCGTATCGACGAGGCATTTGTGGCTGCATGCCGGAGTGATCTGAATGGCTAATATGGATGCTGCACTCAAGGAGCGTGCTTCAAAAATACGCATGCTGGTACTCGACGTCGACGGCGTTTTAACCGATGGCAAGTTGTATTTTGACCACGCCGGTAATGAAATGAAGGCATTTAATACCCGTGACGGGATGGGTATGAAAGCCTTACAGCGGGCTGGAATAGAAGTCGCAATCATAACGGGCAGAACATCGCAGGCCGTTGCCCACCGTATGGATCAACTGGGTATCCGCCACGTTTACCAGGGCCGTGAAGATAAACTCGATGCATTCCTGAATTTACTGGAGATCACCGGTCTGGATGCGCAACAGACCTGTTTCGCCGGCGATGACTGGATAGATCTTCCGGTACTTCTAAGGGCGGGCCTGGCTGTTTCGGTGGCAGATGCCGAGGAGCGCGTCAAACAGCAGGCACATTGGATAACCCGGCGCAATGGTGGCGATGGTGCCGTCAGGGAGATCTGCAATCTTATTCTGGCAGCGCAAGAAAAAGACCAGATCATTCTGGATGAGATTCTGGCATCATGATTACTCGGAAAACTCGAAGGGGAATTGCCGCCCTGGTATTGCTTAGCGCTTTCAGTTTCTGGTTAAGCCGCTCAAAGGATAATGACGACCCGCAACCGGTGGCAGGTCTGGATCCGAAACTGGATTACGTATTGCGTGATTTTGAATTACAATTTTTCGATGAATACGGGAAGCCCACCATGAATATGCGGGCACCTATATTGAGAAATGACCCCAAACTGAAACTGGGTACCATTGAACGCCCGGTAGTCAAGCTCAATCAGGCTGACGCTGTTTGGGATATGACAGCAGACATGGCCACCGTAACAGCGGATAAAGAGCATGTTCAATTGATCGGGCAGGTATTTGTAAAGCGGAGTGAACCCGCATCGGGAAACTGGGTCGAACTCAGTACCCGGGAAGTCCGGATTGAAGTCACACCGCAAACCGCCAATACCAATCAGCCAGTCAGCATATTCGACGGCGTCAACCGGGTAAACGCAATTGGTCTTGAACTGGATATGAAAACCAAAACATATTTACTAAAAGAAAAGGTTAGAGCAACTTATGCTGTCAATTAACCCGCTATCCAACAAGCAACTCCACGCGTGTCTTTTATTGTGCCTGCTTTTTCCAGCCCTGCCCTTAATGGCGCTGGAGTCTGACAGGCAGGAGCCACTGGAAGTTAGTGCAAATTCAACTGACGGAACATTGGGTGATGGCGTGACTACCTTGCGGGGAAGCGTTGATATCCGACAGGGCACACTGCGCATCACCGCAGATGAAGCCGAAGTCAAGAAAATAAACGGACGCGTTGGCGCGGTAACGTTTCGTGGTCAGCCAGCTTTTCTTGAGCAGGAGATCGAGGAACAGGGCCTGGTTCAGGCCACCGCCAATGTCATTGACTACCAGGTCGCCAGTGGCCTGGTTACACTGACGGGTAACGCCGATGTCAAACACCCGCAATACCAGATCAGTGGCGAATTACTGACCTACGACCTCAATGTGCAACACTTCCAGGGAAGTGGCGACAAGAACGGCAATGGCAGAATTCATATCCTGCTTGACCCGGAAGTCATTAATAGCGAAGGCGATAAAAAGGACAAAAAGAAAAAAGCTAAGTTAGAAGACCCCGACTCATCAATACCAGCCGTAGATGCAGAAAGCCTGGAAAAGGACGGCAACTGACATGCTTAAAGCCACAGACCTGCACAAATCCTACCGTAAAAAAGAAGTTGTACGCGGCGTAAGCGTTGAAGTGGAGCCAGGTCAGGTGGTTGGGTTACTCGGTCCCAACGGGGCGGGTAAAACAACCTGCTTTTATATGATTGTAGGCCTGATTCCAACCGATCAGGGCAATATTACCGTTGACGATGTCGACATAACCCATAAACCGGTGAATATCCGCTCCAGTCTTGGTGTAGGCTACCTGCCACAGGAGGCATCCGTGTTTCGAAAGCTTTCGGTGCGGGACAATATCATGGCCATCCTGGAACTACGCCGTGACCTGGACCTGGATCAACGAAAGGAGATACTACAAACATTAATGGAGGAACTGGGCGTATCCCATCTTGCCAGCCAGATGGGCCAGGTATTGTCAGGTGGAGAGCGGCGCAGGGTGGAGATTGCACGAGCGTTGGCGGCAAGACCAAGATTTATCCTGCTGGATGAGCCATTCGCCGGAATTGACCCGATTTCAGTCCGTGAAATCCAGGGAATCATCAACCAGCTGACCGATCAAAACATTGGTGTTCTGATTACCGACCACAATGTCCGTGAAATGCTGGGAATCTGCCACCATGCCTACATTCTCAATGAGGGGCGTGTTCTGGCACAAGGTGACGCGGAAGCCCTTCTGGCAAATGAAGAGGTACGACAGGTGTATCTCGGCAATGAATTCCGGCTCTGATAACAACAGAACCCACTAAAAGCAGCATTTATGATAAACCCGTCCTTACAACTCCGACTGACTCAGAAACTGGCAATGGCGCCCCAGTTGCAACAGGCCATACGTCTGTTACAACTGAACCGGATCGAATTGCGGGACTATATCCAGGAGTTGGTTGAAGCCAACCCGTTGCTTGACCATGAAGAAAATGTAGAGCCGGAAGAACAGGCCCGTAAAGACGCCTCACCTGATATTGAAACATCCGACTCCCTCAATACTGAAAGCGAGCAGGATTACCCGCTTGACGATTACGATGATCAACAATGGCAAACCGAACAGGGTCAGTGGGCCGACACCACAGGCTGGTCTGACGATTATTCAGAACGGCAGTTTGAAGACACCAGTTCCAGTTCATTACGCGAGCACTTACTGGCACAGATAGAACTTGCCCATTTCAATGACACGGATGCTGCCATCGCAACTGCCATCGTCTTTGCGATCAATGATGATGGTTTCCTGACGGATGACATCCAGGACATACGCGAAAGCCTTCTGCCTGAGACACAGGTTGAGGATGACGAAGTTCTCGCCGTTCTCCACCGTGTGCAACGACTGGAACCGGTCGGGGTTGCCAGCCGGGATCCGGGTGAGTGTATCCGCGTCCAGTTGCGTGCCCAACCAACGGGCACCGCCGGTGTTGAGCTGGCGCTCCGACTGGCACGAGATCACCTCAAGCTGGTTGCCAACAACGCCTACGAGGACATGCAGCGCGAAACCGGGGCCACGTCGGAAGCCCTCAAACAGGCACTGGAGCTGATCAGGGGGCTGGAGCCGCATCCGGGTTCACGTTTCGACAACCGCCGGGATGAATACCTGATACCCGATGTTTTTGTTCGCCGCGATGGTGACGAGTGGGTGACCACGCTCAGTCCGGAAAGCAATCCCAGTTTGCGGCTGAACAAATACTATATCGGCCTGTTACGAAAATCCGGCGGCAAAGACGCCGAATATTTACGTGGCCGTTTGCAGGAAGCTCGCTGGCTGCTTTCCAGTCTCGAACTGCGCAACCGTACACTGCTGAAGGTATCCCAGTGTATCGTGGACACCCAGCGGGAATTTCTTACTGATGGTGAGATTGCCATGAAACCATTGATTCTGAAGGAGGTTGCAGATCACGTCGGGGTTCATGAGTCTACCGTATCGAGAGCAACAACCCGAAAATACATGCTGACGCCAAGAGGGATTTTTGAGCTGAAGTATTTTTTCTCCAGTCATGTACGCACCTTAAACGGCGGTATGATCAGCGCAACGGCCACCAAGGCCAGAATTCAAATACTGATCGAAAATGAGCCTTCAACAAAACCGCTGAGTGACCAGGAGATTTCACAACTCTTACGTGAAACCGGAATCTGTGCGGCAAGGCGCACGGTTGCAAAATACCGCGAATCATTGGGCCTGGGGTCGTCTGCAGAACGTCGACGGGCATATCGCCGAACGGATGAGTTTTAGTGTAGTGGAAAAAATAGATAATTCAGCATCTGGAGTATAGACTGTATATGTACCCGCTCGAAAAACCCGGCCAGCGGTAAGGCAAACTAAATGCAACAGGCGTATCACGTAACAAATAATTTCAGGCCCGCCAATCATTGATGCGTGGCTGGCAGACCTTACATTAATCAGTAAGGATTACACTAAAAAGGAGATTGTTGATGCAAATCGATATTACCGGACACCATGTTGATGTAACTCCGGCACTTCGTGCCTATGTCACCGAGAAAATGCAGAAGCTGATACGTCATTCTGATCAGGTTATATCCATTCGCGTAATTCTGAATGTGGAAAAATTGCAGCAGTTGGCTGAAGCATCCGTCAACGTTGGCGGACGCACCATATTTGCCAAATTCACCGCACCGGACATGTACGCTTCAATTGACGGCCTGGTAGACAAACTGGACCGCCAGATACGCCGGCGTAAAGATCGCATCACCAATCATCAACATCCAAGGCCTGAACCCGTGAGTTCGGAAGGTGGACACTGAACAAGCCATACCTAGCTGTAATCACCGGATATTGAAGACCTGCCATGCTGGATAGTGATTTATTGAGTCCAGCCCGTATTCTTGCGGGTGTCAGGATTAACAGCAAAAAGCGCTTGTTCGAGCTTATCAGCAAAACACTCGCAAGAAAAAACCCGGAACTGAATTCGAGGGAGATCTTTGAAAGCATTTGTGCAAGAGAACACCTCGGCAGTACAGCTCTCGCCAACGGCATTGCCGTACCCCATGGACGAATCAACGGCACAGAAGAAGTTCAGGCGCTATTCCTGCAACTGATCAAACCACTGCCTTTTGATGCGGAAGACGGCAACCCGGTCGATCTGATTTTTGCCCTGACCGTCCCGAAGGAGTGCACTGAAGATCATAAAAAGCTACTTTCTGACATAGTTGAACGCTTCAGTGATACCGAACTGCTGGAGCATTTACGCAAGGCGGCAGATGTCAATGAAATTTGGCAATTGCTTTCCGGTTCGCATGCCTGAAGGATTTACGTGGATAATGTGAGGCAAGACATCATCATTGTCAGCGGCATGTCGGGCGGTGGTAAATCAACTGCATTGAATGCGCTTGAAGATCTCGGTTATTACTGTATTGATAATCTACCCGGCGCAATGTTGCCGGGGTTCGGGCCGCAAATTTCCGCCAATCCGGATCTTTACAATAAAGTCGCCCTTGGCATCGATGCACGCTCTCGCGAATCTGATCTGCAGGTCATCATTGACTGGATGTGTCTGCTCAGGGACACCGGTTTCAACTGCAGGTTATTGTTTGTCACCGCAGAAAAGTCCGTTCTGATTAAGCGCTTTAGTGAAACACGACGCCGCCACCCTCTGACCGGTTCTGACCAGGTTTTACCGGATGCCATCGATAACGAGGCACGTCTGCTAGAGCCGCTGCAACGCTGGTCGGACCAGGTAATCGATAGCAGTCAAACCAACATTCATCAACTCCGGCGCCAGGTGTGGAACTTCGTTGACCGACGCTCCAGTGAGATGACCATTGTGCTTCAATCGTTTGCGTACAAGCAGGGTGTACCGCAAGACGCTGATTTCATATTTGATGCCCGTATACTTCCCAACCCCTACTGGCAGGATGACCTCAGAGCTCTCACCGGTAAGGATGAGGCCGTCAGTTCGTGGCTTGAAGGCGATGCGCAGGTGATACAGATGTCACGGGATATCGAGGATTTCATGCACGCCTGGCTGCCGGCATTCCAGCAAGCTCAACGCAGTTATGTCACCATCTGCATTGGCTGTACCGGCGGCAAACACCGTTCGGTATTCCTTGCTGAAACACTGGCGAAATCACTTGGCAAAAAGCATGAGAACGTACTGGTACATCATCGGGAAGAGCCGTTCTGGAACAAATCCTGAAATCCGGAATTAAGCCATAACGCGCAATTCCCGGGCGTCAACAAAACCCCGTGGTGAAATATGCGGTCCAAGTTCTGCCTCCTTGTTACAATAGGCCTGTTTTTGAGGCCGCCAAATCATGTTTGGCGGTTTTCCACAAATTTCACCAAAGGTTGTGTTTAACGATGCGGGAACATCAGCACGAAGAAAAAACAGCCCGTCATCTGGATCGCCTGTCCGAGGCTCTGGACAGTGGTGTTCAGTCCCAGGTTAAAAAACTGCTCAACAGTCTCAATGGTGCCGAGATTGGCGATTTGCTCGAGTCATTACCCCAAGCCAGACGACAGGTGGTATGGGACCTCGTAAAGGTTGGTCTCGATGGCGATGTACTGGTCGAGGTAAACGACGAAGTACGTGCCGGTCTGATTCGTGACACCTCACCTGATGACCTGATCCAGGCCGTAGGTGATCTGGATATCGATGATCTTGCGGATATTCTGAATGACCTGCCGGATGCCGTTATCACCGAAGTACTGCGTGCCATGGACAGGCAGGACCGTGACAGACTGGAACAGGTCATGTCCTACCCGGAGGACTCAGCCGGCGGATTGATGAACCCGGATGTTGTGACGGTAAGACCGGATGTCAGCCTGGACGTAGTATTACGCTACCTGCGGCTCAGGGGTGAATTGCCAGATGTTTTTGACCAGTTGTTTGTCGTCAACCGAACCGGCAGGTACCTGGGGCAACTCAAGCTTGCGGATGTATTAACCAGTGAGCCCAATAGCCTGGTCAGCGATCTGATTGACTTATCAACAGAAGCGATCCCGGTCAATATGACTGCCCGGCAGGTCGCCATAGAGTTTGAACACGATGACCTGATATCTGCTCCTGTCATTGATCAGAATGGATTATTACTGGGCCGCATCACCATTGATGATGTCGTTGACGTCATCCGTGAAGAAGGCGAACACATGGTTCTGACCGCTGCCGGTCTTGATGAAGAAGACGACATGTTTGCCCCGGTGATGCATTCTGCACGACGGCGCTGGGTGTGGTTAGGTGTAAACCTGGTGACCACCCTGCTTGCAGCTGTTGTCCTGTATGCATTCCAGCCGACACTGGATCAACTGGTTGAACTGGCCGTACTGTTTCCGGTGGTTATGAGCATGGGCGGCATCGCGGGTACACAAACACTGACATTGATGATCAGGGGTATGGCAACCGGACAGGTCAGTGCCCGCAACTCGATGGCGATTTTACGTAAGGAACTGGCCGTGGGTATACTCAACGGCATCCTGTTTTCGATCATCATCGGCACCATAGCCTTTTTATGGTATGGCAACGTGGGCCTGGGCTTGGTGATGGCCTTTGCGATTGTCGCAAACCTGGTAGCCGGTGCCCTTGCCGGTGCATTGATTCCAGTCATTTTAAAACGTATGTCAATCGATCCCGCCCTGGCAGGTGGGGTGGTATTGACCACGGTCACCGATGTCATCGGAATTTTGGCCTTTATCGGTCTCGCCAGCTATCTGCTGCTCGCAATCTAGACCCGGGTGAAGGCACCGGAGCGTTTATTCCATATGCAGATTCTACTGATCACTCAGGAACCACCGTTAGCGCCTGATGCTATAGCAACCGGTAATGCCATTCGAACTGCCCAGCTTGCCGGAGCTTTGCGCCGAGCGGGACACAGCCTCTCACAAACCTGGCTGGATAACAAAGCGGGCGGGGGAAAGAGCAGGCACCCGGACGCATTTCACAGCAGGGATGAGCTACAGGCCACCATCACCAGGCAACAACCGGATGCCATCCTTGTCTCCTACTGGGAACTCCTCGAATTGCTGCCATTCGATTTGCCGCAACCGGTGATCGTGGATTTCGTGGCGCCCAGGCCACTGGAGGTGCTTTTCGAAAACCCCGAGCGGGTCAAAACTGAACTGCAGCGTTTGCAGAACAACCTGACAAAGTGTGATCTTTTGTTGACCGGTAACCAGCAGCAACGTGACTTGCTGTGGTTTACCCTGTTACAAGCAGGTTTTGACCTGCGTGGCTGCGATCCTGTGCTGGTCGTACCACTGTCTGCAGAGCCCGCCGGCAGACCGGAATCAGACCCCCGCACCGACGGTTGGACACTGGTAAGCGGTGGCGTCCACTGGCCATGGCGAAAGTCCGACGACTATTGGCAGGCCATCCAGAACATGAATGGCGACAAGCAATCCGAACCACCACGCCTGATATTGTTTGGAGGGCCCTACCGCTGGCAGGATAAGAGTTCTCAGAGCAACAGACCCGGACCAGGGAGTGATACCGGCCAACAGGCTGGCACAGGCACTGCAGACACCGACACATACCAAACCCAGGGGCTGGCACCCTACTCTCACTTCAGCCGTTTCCTGCTGGAATCTGCTCATATTGGGCTTGAAGTCGCAGAGGTAAATATTGAAAGAACCTATAGCCAGTCATTCCGCTCACTGGAGTTTTTACGTCATGGATTACCGTTAATATGCAATGACTATCTGCCAATAGCCGGGCTGGTTAAACAATATGACGCCGGCTGGACCGTCAAGGGGCCAGGTGAAATTGCGGGTCTTCTGCGTGAAATCATGAAGAACCCTGATGACTGGAAAACCCGTTCGGACAACGCGCTGCGCCTGGTTGAAGAGGTGCTGAACCCTGATATCACGGTTGGCCCTCTATTGAAATGGCTCGAAATGCCCGCAAAAGCACCGCAATTGCCTGTAACCGGCGAGCAACCCGCAGACGTTATTCTTGGCATTCCAGGCTGGCCGGAACGGTTAAGACGTCAGGCCCGCTTGCTGAGGCGGGCCGTTCTCGGTCGGATTTTTCGAATTGGAAAGGAAAATAGTCCCGGCGACAATATTCTGATTGTGACCCGCAGCGACCTGTTCCCTGCCGATCACGGGGCGGCGGTGAAGATTGTTGAAACGGCAAAAGGACTCTCACAGCATGGCCGCAAAGTAGGTATCGTCAGCGATGACCGGAGTCGCTGGTGGCTATTTGAAAACGGTCAAAAACAGCATTGCCGGCTACCGTTCTGGTTACGCTTATTAAGTCTGCCACGCTCGCTGACCCGCCTTCTTCATTACAGTAAAGAATTGCCTGAAAGCAATAGTTTTCTATACCTGCCGCTCACCGATAGCAGTTTTTTCTGGCATAGCCTTTATGTTGCCAGAAAGTTGAATGCCGGTATTTTGCAGGCTGAATTCCCGGCCTACGCGAAACCTTGTATCGACGCCCGTGAGATTTTGAACGCAGCGGTAGTACTGGTCGAACACAATGTTGAGTATGCCCGGCTCAAAGCCCAGATCGCCGAACTTTCCGAATCACAGTTTCGAAACCTGAAGGCGATCGAAATTGATTTGTGCAACCGTTCCGATGCCGTGGTTTGTGTGTCTGATAATGACCGCCAGCAACTATTAAGAGATGGTGTAAAACCTGAGTTACTCAATACCATCCCACATGGTTTTAACCCCGAGCCCTACAAACTTCCGGCACAAGACGGATTGAGGAAAACGTTTGAGCTGCCGGATAGTGCGATATTAATCGCATTCCATGGGACATTTTCCTACCCGCCGAACCGGGATGCCTTGCAGGTATTTGCAGATATCCTGTTACCCCAACTGGCGAGTAGCCGCTTTGCATTCCATATCATTGCAATTGGACGTAACCCACCGGTTGAAAGCATTCACCCCAACATCCATTTCACCGGTAGTGTAGATGAGGTCGGTCCCTGGTTGAAAGCCTGTGATATGGCGGTGATTCCACTACGCGAAGGTGGAGGCACAAGGATGAAAATCATCGATTGCTTTGCAGCAGGATTGCCGGTTGTCAGTACCTCGAAGGGAATTGAAGGTATTCCTGTCGTCAATGGGCGCGAGGCCTTTGTATGTGATGATTGGCTGAGTATGGAAAACAGGATCGTGGAACTGGCTGAATCAAAAAAACTCCGAAAACAACTTTCCTCGGCGGCCCTGGAATTCACTTCTGAAATGGATTGGAAAAGTCTGAGCCAACGATACCTCGAAATTTATTCTGCCGTACGGCGGGTTCCCAAATGAAAAACCATGTGTTTCATGGCATGATTAACATTGACGGCTGGCAGGGTAGGCAGAATATTGGAATATGATCATGAATAATCTTTCCGGCACGACACTAGAGATCAGGGAGGTTTCCGACAGAAAAGGCCTGGGGACTTTTATCCGCGTTCCGTGGAGTATTTATAAGGACGATCCCAACTGGGTACCGCCTCTGATAGCAGAGCGCAAAGATGCGCTCTCACCCAAACATCCCTATTTCAGGCACGCAAAATGGCGTGCATGGATCGCCTACAGGAATGGCAAACCTGTCGGGCGCATTTCGGCACAGATCGATGAGTTACATCTGAAACAATACGATACGAAAACCGGTTTTTTTGGAATGATCGAGGCGTTGGATGATGATGAAGTTTTCCAGGCCCTGTTTCAAACCGCCGAAAACTGGCTCCGCGATGAAGGAATGCGGGAGGTAATCGGTCCATTCAACCTCAGCATCAACCAGGACCTGGGCATTCTGATAGAAGGGTTCGACTCACCACCCTACGTCATGACAGGTCACTCACCAGCTTATTATGGTGCCGCAATTGAACGCTGCGGATATAAGCCGACACAGGATTTACTTGCTTACGGGCTTCATGGCGGTACGCTCGCCATACCCAGGGTGATGCGTGCATTGATCGAAAGAAGCGGCGATCGTATCAAGGTCAGAGGCCTGGGTTCTAAATCCAAACGCATCGAACTGGAATCCATGCGGGACATATTTAACGACGCATGGGCAAATAACTGGAACTTCACGCCTTTTACACCAGGGGAATTCAACCTGATCGGTAAAGAATTGCTGCTGGCCGCACCCAAAAATTTTATTCAAATAGCAGAAGTCGATGGTGAGGATGCTGCCTTTATCGTCCTGCTACCCAATATTAACGAGGCCATTGCCGATCTCGATGGCCATTTACTGCCATTCGGTTGGGCAAGGTTATTCTGGCGTCTTAAAGTAGAGTTCCCCAAGACAGCAAGGGTGGCACTTATGGGCGTGAGGCAAAAATATCAGAATACCCGCTTCGGTCCCGCACTGGCCTATATGATCATCAATGCAGTCATGGAGGCCGGCAAGGCCAAAGGGCTTGAACGCGTGGAAATGTCCTGGATACTGGACCATAACCACGGTGTCAGAAATATCATTGAAAGCGTCGGCGGAGAGATTACAAAACGTTACCGCATGTACGAAAAAGACCTGTAGTGACCTTGTTAATACCGGGATGCCAGGCCCGTAAATGAACCCGGGCACAGAACATGATTGAGCAGACTACGGAGTTCCGTTCCGTGATTCTTGCCGGTGAGCGACCGGGGGGCAGCCCTATCAGCCATGCTTTCAATGTGCCGGCCAGCGTTATGGTGCCCGTTGCGGGACAACCGTCTTTGGTCCGCGTTATGCAGGCAATTGAAGCCAGCGAGCGGGCGAGCGGCGGGATTATCTGTGGCCCGGCAGCCGATGTCGTGTCCGGAAGCGAGGAATTACAGAGTATTTTAAAGCAACCGGGTTTTGAATGGCTGGCTCCAGCCGCAGGACCCGCAGCCAGTGCCTTAACAGCACTGGAAAAGCTGGACCATTTCCCGGCCTTGCTCACCGCTGGCGATCACGCGCTATTAACCGGTGAGATTGTGGATGATTTTTGCAATCTCGCGATTTCGCCTGCTTCAGCCGACGGCCTCGACCAGACCGGTTCCCCGGACCTTGACGGAAAAGTGGACTATGACCTCGTCATTGGCTTTGTCCCGTATTCACTGGTAAAGGCTGCATGGCCGGAATCCCGGCGTACCGTACTGAAATTCTCAAATGGACAATTTTGCGGCAGTAACCTGTTCGCCATCATGACACCCGAAGGCCGCAAGGCACTGGAGTTTTGGCGCCAGGCAGAAGCCGACCGTAAACACCCCTGGCGGATCGCCCGCCGCTTTGGTTTTATGGCACTTTTACTGTATCTGTTCAGGCGTCTGAGCCTGGAAGACACTTTAGGTGGATTATCAGAGGCTGCAGGTTGCCGGATCAGTCATGTGAAAGTAGAGTTTGCCCGTGCCGCGGTGGACGTGGATTCTGTTGAAGATCAGAAATTAGCCGAAAAGATCCTTTTGGGAGAAAGGTGAGTCTAAAAGAAGTCGTTGATTAAGTTCACGCTAACCATGAGGAGGTCCCGGATATTTGCTTCGCAAATTCCGGGATGACGTTGCCTTTGTTTGTACGCAGTGAGATGTCCCCCAAGACAATAGACAACTTTTTATTTAGTTGATTTTTTCTGCACCGAGCAGTTTATTCAGATGAACACCGAGCCGATGTGTCAACGCCAGTAGCGTAAGGGTTGGGTTGGCCCAGCCACCAGTGGTGAAAACGGAACTGCCTGCGATATGAAGATTATGGTAACCATGTACTGTGCAATTGGCATCCACCACACCGGTGCGGGCTAAAGTGCTCATACGGGTAGTACCCATATGATGATAACCGCCTATGGGATGGTTACCTACAGTGGCATCAACCGGCCACTGGAGTTGACCATCCTCCAGCCAGTCGCAGTTTGTGACCTTGCCTAAACCGAGCCGGCTAAACTCCCCTTGCAGTGTTTTACCGAACTGGAGCATGGTTTCCTTGTCCAGGGCGCAGAGGCGCCAGTCAAGGTCTGCTCTTGGGCAACCCAGTGCGTCTTTTTCAGCAGACAGGCGCACGCGGCTATCAGGGTTCGGGGCCTGCTCAGCGCGTGCCATGACATACAGGCCCATGCGGTTCATTTTGACACCGAAACGCAGCAATGGCATGGAAACGTTACGCTGTAACCAGTTTTGACTACCCCGCCAGACCTGCCAAAGACGTCGACCGGATTTGTTGGGTGACAAACTGTGTTTCAGGTTCATATAGACCCGTTTGCTGATTGGCACACCCCTGCTTGGATCCTTTTGTAACTTAAAAGTGGCTGCACTATTCAAAACACCCAGTTCACGCTGTAAAGATGGCGGTAAGACCAGTGCCGGAGCGACCGGCACATCCACAGTGGAAAATCGTTTGCGATACAAAGCCCAGAAAACTGCCGGATCCTTTGTTTCGATGTGTGCAAGTCTGCCGTGCGGGTGTTCCATGAAGTATCGACCGACCTGGTCAAACTGGTTACCAATCCCGTTGCTCTCTACGCTGTCGGACATCAACAACAGGCGGGCGTTTTCAATTCCCCCGCAAGCAAGCACGAAATGCCGGGCGCGAACTTGTAGCTTTCTGCCTCCAAGGGATTTGGCGTCAAGATGCGTGATGACTGATGCATTTTCGGTGGCCTGAAGCGCGATCAAATTTGCATGCAGAACAATTTGCACATTCTTCGCCTTGACCAGGTCATCGCTTCTTTGACTGTTAAAGCGTTCCTTGACCTCATCAAAACGCCAGAAGCGGTGGGAGATTTTTTCAGGATCAAAATCTATAGGGCTTAATTTGAGCTTGCCCCAATTCCCCGGCCCGTAGTCATAATCGCCCAGTTCAAGTGAATCATGGGCAGTTTTATAAAAAGGCTGAAGATCGTCCAGTGTTATCGGCCAACCGCTATGTGGCACCCAGTCACGCTTTTCAAAATCAATCCGATCCAGGGGAATACTGCGACCACCCCAAATATTCGTTGTTCCGCCAAAAAAACGCAGGCGGGAATGCTCCAGCTCGTAATACTCCATGCCGGTTATATTGCCCTTGGTCAAGGACTGTGTTTGCTCGTCGTAGTCCATCCCGCCGGCTTCAAGCAGACACACGTCACGCCCTGCCTTCATCAGGTCACGGGCCAATGCCACACCCGCTGCACCGGCGCCAACAATACACACTTCAATGTCCAACAGGGTATCGTCTGTGGCCGTTTCAAGGTCGAATAACATGTTCTAAATCCATGGTCTGCTGAACAACTTAACCATCAGGTTAACTGGTAAAATTCGGATCATCGCGCCTGTATAGCAAAACTTTCATCACTTTGCAGCTAATTGTAGCAATTATGCATTTTGTAGATTGAAGAATTCATGTTCTAATGCACCAGTTTTCTCATAGTCTGTAACTAAAACAGAAGGAATTTAATTGAAAGCGATCATACTTAGCGCAGGTCAGGGTCGTCGTTTGATGCCACTGACTTCTAATATGCCCAAGTGCTGTCTCCCCCTTCACGGCATCTCAATTCTGGAATGGCAGTTGAGTCAGATCGCACAAAGCGATATTAATGAGGTCGTGGTCGTGACCGGGTTTGAGCATGAAGTGGTAGATAGCATCGTAAACCATATCAATGGTATCAAGGTACGTACTTTGCACAACCCGATGTTTGCCCATACAGACAACCTTGGCACATGCTGGGAGGCACGCTCTGAAATGGAAGGGCCTTTTGTGCTAATGAATGGCGACACGCTTTTCGAAGCTGCTGTTCTGCAACGTTTACTCGCCTGTGAAACAGCCTACCCGATAACCCTGGCCAGCGATTCCAAATCCCACTTTGACCTGGATGATATGAAAATCATTTCAGATGGTGCCCGCTTACTCAAGGTCAGTAAACAACTGGATATAAGTCTTGTCGATGGGGAAAGCATCGGTCTGATGGTTTTTAACCAGGCCGGAGCAGATGCTTTCACTGAAAAGCTCGAAGAAATGATGGACAAGGTAGATGCGCTCAAACTGTGGTACCTGTCCGCAATTGACCAGCTTGCCAGTCAGGGTATTGCCGGTATCTGTCCTATTGATGGCCTGAGTTGGTGCGAAGTTGATGACGCTGCTGATTTCAAAGCCGCTGCGGATGTTGTTATCCAATGGTCCAGGTGAATTAAACCTGGGGAGCCTCTGATCTATTCATGAACTCGTATCTTGAGTCCAGAATAAATCAGAGGCTCCCTGGACCTGCTCTGATTATTTGTGATTTTGATCGAACCTATTTTTTGTTGAGGAATATTATGAAATCCCGGGCTTATACGTTTTTTTGTGTGTTAATAGCGAGTGCTTTTTTACAGTCTGCATTGGCAGCCGAAGCGGTTCCGGCTACCTCATCCACCACCAACCCGGACGCTGAAGCACAGGTAAAATCGTTGCAACAGGAATTGTCTGAGGCAAAAGACAGGGTAGCGGAACTTGAAGCTGAACTGTCGAAAGCGCAGAACACCATTGAGCAGATGAATAAAGAGACAAGCGTCGCTGTGCAAGACACAGAACAATCCGGAGAAGCCGTCGACCAGACAGTACGGGGAGAACCCCTTTACGACGCATATAACCCGCAAAACCCCGTAGCACAACAGAATGTCATCTCTGAAAAGTTCACACCGGAAACACAAAGCCAGGCGGTAGCAACAACGAGGCTGCTTGAAGATGATCTTGAGCGCAGTCGTATACGTAATATCACCCGTATCGCCGACCAGGTTCCCAATATGCAATATGGACAATCAGGTAACGAGGCTCGTATTTCGATTCGTGGCATGCGTACCAACCGGACCGGCGCCGAGGCGGATCCGGTGGTTGCAATTTTTGAAGATGGTGTCAGTGTCCCTACGACCACACAGGCACTGGAACCCTACGTGGATATCAACAGGATTGAAGTCCTGCGCGGACCACAAGGTGTTATGTACGGTCGCAATGCGTTTGGCGGTGTTATCAACATCATCAGTAATGAACCCGACCCGAGTGGCTGGGACGCGGCTTTCGAGGGTGAATATGGCTATGCTGACGGCACCCGCTTTGATGCAATGCTGAATGTACCCATACTCGAAACTCTTTCAACCCGTATTGCCGCCAGATACGATATGCATTCGGGTTATGTCGGCAATTTTGTTCTGGATGGCGATGCCGATGACCTGCGTGACCGCAAGCAGCAATACGTTCGCTGGATGACCAAATGGCAACCTTCAGACAAATTCAACCTGATGGTCAACCTGATTTCTTACGATCAGAATCAAACGGGTTCCGGTATGTGGGGTTATCAGCAAATCGGCGCCTATGTTGATGGTGAGTATCAAACCGGTAACCTCATCGCGCCACCGGGTGCCCGCGCTGACCGGGATGGCTGGAATGTCGGCAGGAATATGGCCTCACTGGAAGACCAGGAGAACCTGAGCGGAACAATTAAATTGAACTGGAACATCGGTTTCGCCACGTTAGAGTGGTTTATCAACAAGTCGACATTTGAGAATCAGCAGGTATTCGACAGCGATTACAGCGACGCCGGCGACATTTACAACAGCGATTTTAATGGCTGGAGATCGCGGAGGGATACGTGGTCAAGCGAGTTGCGCCTACTCTCCAATAGCAGTGGCCGCTTTGACTGGCTTGCCGGTGTGTATTGGCTGGACATGGATTCAAACTGGGACTGGCTGGAAACCAGGGACGGTGAGTTCTTCCAACCGGAGTGGGATTTAAAAGGCCGGTACAAAACCGATAACACCTCCGTTTTTGCAAGTGCCGGTTATAACTTCAATGATAGCTGGCGCTTATCCGGTGGATTGCGTTGGTATGAGGACAACAAAACCATCAGGAATGGCGAGAAGGACAGTTGGGACGGCGTGCTTTGGAACGCCGCGTTGAATTATAAGATCAACGAAAACATCGACTCTTACTTCAGTGTTTCAACCGGATACCGGCCGGGTGGTATCAACGAGACGCCCGGAGTCGAAGCCAGCTTCGATTCTGAAAGCGTAACCGCCTATGAGCTCGGTCTTAAAAGCATCCTCGTAGATGGCAGTCTGGTTTTAAATCTTTCCGCTTTCTACAACGACTTCAGCGATATACAAGCCCAGTCATTCACGATATTGCCATTACCGGGAACTGCAGGCTTGATGGATTACATGAGTACTGCGGGTGACATGGAATCCAAGGGTGTTGAAGCTGAAATTCAATGGTTGCCCGGCACGCGCTGGAATATTTCTGCCAACCTCGCGTGGCTGGATGCAAAGTTCAAAGATTACGAGGTACCAGCCCTCGCGGGACTCGGTTACATTGAAGGCCACACAATGGGTGACACACTAAATTTGGATGGCTGGCGTCCAGCACTGTCTCCCGAGTGGTCTTTCGGCCTGCAGGCAAGTTATATTTTCGATGTGGGTAAAGGCGGCACGCTGACCCCGATGATCCAGACCACCTATGTTGGCGAGCAGTACACCAATGACCTGAACCTGGTAGGGGCGCGTCAGGATTCGTATACCAAGACCGACATCCGGCTCTTCTGGGATTTACCCGGCAATAAAATCAAGTTTCAGTTCTACCTGGAGAACATCGAAGAAGAGGCCAATTTGAACCACACAATGATCTACAACCCTGAAGAGCGACCGGATATTGCAACATTCCTGGCTAACTGGGGTGACCCGATGACTTACGGGATATTGATGTCTTATAAGTGGTGAGGGTAGATCATGTTAAATCCGACAGGGTTGACACTACACTAATCCACAGGTGAAACCTGTATAAGCACACCCTCATCACCACCGGCCTGATAGCGGTTGGTGCTGATGTCGTATTCAATTCGTGCGCTCCGGATAATTTCGTCGCCCATCATAAGCACCGCCTCACCGGATAGCACTAACAGGTTAGTGGCACGCAAATATTCCACCACCAGGGCCGTACCATTGATCGGGCCCTGGTCCGTGCGATCTGTCCGCTTAACGTTAAACTGCGCTGGTGAACCTTCGAGATAAACCCTGTCCGGCTTATCGGGGCTTCCATAAACAGTGGCTTGTGCAGAATTCAGTTGCCAATCCTGACTTCGCATCTGAAATTGCCCGCTAAAATGAAGAATTCCCGGCTGTTCATCCTCATGGGCCTCATCTGCACTTATACTGATCATGTCAAAAGCACCCGCGTCAAGTGGTGCCGCAATGCAAGGGCAACACATGAACATCAATAAACTACAGGTAATGGCTCTTTTCATACTCTGATACCGGCTCAAGATGGCTAGTGTAGTGCATCTTAATTAATTAAGATGCACTACACTAGCTACAAAATCATGGCAGATACCGGCTATGTCAATATCCAAAAACGACTTGAAGTCACAAAAATAGCTCTCATATGGCGTCAACGAAGATCATCGAAAAGTATCTGATCCGGGAAGTAGCCCAGCCATTGGCAGCTATCTTTACAGCGCTTGTGGTAATTTTTATCACTTTCAGCCTGAGCCGTTTCCTGGTTGACGCTGATGCCGGTTTGTTACAACCCGCTGAAGTCGCCAGGCTCACTTTTTTTAAATCCGTCATATCACTGGACGTTCTGCTGCCGCTTAGCCTGTTTCTTGGCATCATGACCGGACTGGGGCGTTTATACACGGATTCTGAAATTTACGCCATGCGTGCCGGCGGCATCAGTGAGGCCCACCTGCTGCGTCCCTTGATGCATCTCGCGCTGGTGCTGGCTGTTGTGGTTGCTTTGCTGTCTGCCTGGGCACGACCATGGGCTTATGCACAATCGTATGCGATAAAGGCAATAGCAGAGGCTACCGCTGAAACAGGACGGATAAAGCAAGCGCAGTTCTATGATTTTGGACGAAATAGCAGAACGGTTTTCATTGAGCATATCGCTGAAAATGGCCGTGATATGGATGGTATTTTTATCCGCACACGAAAAGGCGAAGACCTGCAGGTCATTACGGCTGCAAGAGGTGAGTTTGACTATTTTTACAAACCAATGTTTCACCGTTTGAAATTGACAGATGCCCGTATTTTGAAAAAGGTCCAGGATGGCACGGATCTTTCAGGAGAGTTCGGCAGTTTTTCGTTATTCTTACCCGCTGAGAGCCCCAAGCCACCCGATTATAAGGTCAAATCTGCTTCCACCAACAGCTTGCGGCAATCTTCCGATCCTGTTGCTAGTGCAGAGTTTCAGTGGCGTCTGTCGACACCGGTTTCCGCACTGTTGCTGGCCTTGGCAGCCATCCCCTTAAGCCGCAGCCGTCCACGCCAGGGACGTTATGCCAAGATGTTAGTGGCACTTGGAATTTATGCCGTCTACTTTAATCTGCTTGATGTAAGCCGCAGCTGGGTGGAACAGGGCAGCAGCGCCTATATATGGTGGGTTCCCGGTCTCCTTGCACTGGTGGTTGCAGCTTTGTACGCACCGGCCATGCGGACGAGCAAAAAGGATAAACGTGCTCAGAATTGACCGCTATATCATGACGCAGTTTGTGATCGGTATTATTCCGGCATTGATGTTGTTATTGGCCTTATTCAGCTTCATGGCGCTGGCTGAAGAACTGGAGGACGTTGGCAGTGGCAGTTTTACCCTGCCCGATGCCCTGATGGTCATATTCCTGACCAGTCCCAAACGCATTGTTGAGTTATTACCGGTCACCACGCTGCTGGGAGGATTGATCGGACTGGGTGCGATGGCCAACCATCGCGAACTCATTGCCATCCGTACCATCGGCATTTCAAAGCAGCGTATCGCTCAGACCGTGGCGGTACTTGCTGTTTTCCTGGGCATTTTTATTACCGCTTTACAGTTCTTCGTGGTACCCGGGTTTGAACATGAGGCAGCCGTGCTGCGTTCACAGGCGTCGAAGAACCCGGAGATCAGAGCAGGTAATTCACGGGCAATCTGGACCCGGAGTGACACGCATCTTGTTCGGGTCAAAAGCATAAAGCAAGACCGGACACTGGCTGACATTGAGATCTACACAGTCGATGCACAAGGCCGCCTGTCACAGTTAATCCAGGCCTCCAGTGCTCTTTTGGTCGAACAGGAAAACTGGCTTTTGATCAATGTATTGGAAAGCCGGTTTCAGGATGGACGGGTGATTGAGACAAGGCGGGACAATATGCAATGGAATGCCTTACTTTCAGCCGATCAGGCTGCGGCGTTGATCCTGCCATTGGAGGCACTGGCCCCAAATGACCTGCTCAAAACGATAGCAAACATGAAGAAGAATCAACTGGATACCCACCGTTACGAGATTGTGTTCTGGCAGCAAGTCAGTCTGCTGCCAAGTTTGCTTGCAATGGCTTTGATGTCCCTGCCTCTGCTGCTCGGTTCGGTACGATCAGTGTCAGCCAGTCAGCGCGCCCTGACGGGTGGGCTGATCGGCATCGGTTTTTACCTGCTTCAACAACTGAGTGGTCACCTGGCCGGAATTCTGGGATTGAGCCCTTCCCTGCTTATCCTGACACCCCCTTTCATTCTGCTGATAATAGCGATCGCCGCCATTCGTCACCGGAATTTGTAAGGGGGGAGTTTTAGCGCACTATTTCGATACCTGCCACGATTGTTCATCTATGGTGACGAACGCCGGTTTTGCACCGGCTTCGATGCTAATCGACTTCAGACTCATGCGAAATTCCCGGGAATTTTCCCTGTCGACGATATCGATAACACGGTATGAGGCATCACTGACACTGGATGCCGCGGCAGTACAGTAAATCCGCGTGTCGTCCCATTGCTGTTCGCGGTTATAGTGCAGATGGCCGTAAAAAATCAACGAGGGCGGATATTGTTTCAAGACGGTCTCGAGAGCCGCTGCGTCAGCGAGTGCTTTGCGCCAATGTGTCATACCGGGCAACGGCGGGTGATGTATCAACAACGCGACCATTTGACCTTCAACTGCCGCCTGCTGCAGTAATACTGCCAACCTCTGTAGTTGTTCATCACCCAGTTTTCCAGTGGCCATGAATACCGGTGTAACACAAGCGGTTGAAAGCCCGATTAAACTGATCTTTCCCAGCTTGCGTACAACAGGGAATTGACCTGCCAACTGTTCGGTTTCTGAACCATGAGCAGGCTGGAACAGGTAATCCGGCCATGCCTGGAGAACCGCTTCGGCACTTCCCTTGCCGTAGATATCGTGATTACCGGGCACAAGCATGACTTTACCGGCGGGGCCCAATGCAGTTAACCATTCGGCTGCCTGAGTAATCTCCGACCCCAGTCCAATTTGAACCAGGTCACCGGTCAACAAGATCTGATCAGCATTTTCCGCCCTGACGGCATCGACGAGATTGTCGAGCACTGCGGGCAAATAATGACTACGACGATTCTTGTACCATGACAGGTAACCGGACCAGCGTTTTCCCCTGAGGTTTAATAATTTTTCACCGTCCAGCGTGCTGAGATGAGGATCGGTCAGGTGAACTAGGCGCATGCAATCACATCCCCGCCTTTGCTGATGGTTGCAGCACTGTCTATAATCCAATCTTGCATAGAAACCATTAACCCGCCGAACGGCTTTCTCACCATTAATCCAGGTTGCAATATACCATGACCATTTACGCGCTTGTTTCTAAAACAGTGAAACTATGAGCGAGGAACCACAGCAAGACTCAAGCATTCAGCCCTTACTTGAGGAGATCAGGCAAAAACACGGGCAGGCTTTAGTGGCGATACTGGTTTATGGATCCTGGCTGCGTGGCAAACGCGATACCATGCTGGACTTTTATGTGCTGGTGGAAGATTACCATACGCTTGATTCCCGCTGGCAAGGCTGGATGTGCCATTTATTACCACCCAATGTGTACCACATTCACCACAAAAATGATGATTCTGAAACAGGAACCCCCGAGCTTCGTGCAAAGTATGCACTGCTGACACTAAGTCGTTTTGGCAAGGCGATGCAGCACGATTTCCATTCATATTTTTGGGCACGATTTGCCCAGCCCTGTGAAATTCTGTATGTACGGGATGAAGCAACCCGGGATGTTCTGACAGCGGCTTTGAACAGCGCATCCGTCACATTCATGCAACGGGTATTACCCGCCATGGGGGATCGTTTCAGCAGTGCTGAACTGTGGACCCATGGTCTGGCACTGACCTATCAATGCGAACTGCGAACCGAGAGCAGCAACCGTGGCGAATCAATCTATGATTTTGACCCTGTTTACTATGACAGTGTCACAAATGAGTTCGCACTTGAGAACACTTCGGTTTCAAAACTTGAAGCCGAATCCCTGTTTCAGAACCAAACCAGCCGTTTTTCCAGGAAACTGTCTTCGCTCACCTGGTGGCTGCGTCGTGTGCAGGGCAAACTGCTTTCGGTCCTGCGTCTGATCAAAGCCGCATTCACGTTCAATGAACCATTGGAATACCTGTTATGGAAAATTGAACGACATTCCGGCCTGTACATTGAACCGTCGCCACGGCAACTCAAACATCCGCTGATATTCGCCTGGCCATTGTTGTGGAGACTCTACCGTCAAGGGGCTTTTAGGTAGACCGCATATTTAACCATCATCACGGCCCTGGCTTGCTGGTGAAAAATGCGGTTTAGGGCGGGTGATTTTTTGGCTGACAATTGAACGGTGCATTATGAATAAGGCACCCAACGGGGCAGGAGAGACGTTCCGGGTTCCCGGGGGACGTTGATTCTTTAACTCTTTAGTTCAGCAAATTTCTCTATGATTGTGCTGATCTGTTCAGGCGTATGTGCCGCACTGATACTGCAACGCAGAAAACTGGCGCCACCGGGTGTTGCGGGCGGCAGCATCATATTGACGTATATACCGGCTTCCAGCAGTTGATTCCACTGAGCGAGCGCTGACTCCCTGTCCTTGCAGCGGACCGCAATCACCGGGCTGATCTCCGGACCGAGCTCAAAACCCAACTCTTTTAAACCACTGTAAAGCCGTCTTGCGTTTGACCACAGGGTCTCTTTCAACTCCGGCCTTGAGCGCAACTGTTTAAGCGCTTCACGGGTCGTTGCCATTACAGCCGGGCTGGGTGATGCCGTGAACATAAATGGCCGGGAAACGTAGCGGAACAATCCCAAAACATCGTGTCTGCTGACACAAAAGCCACCCATCGCGCCCAGGCTTTTGCTGAAAGTCCCAACCACGAAATCAACCTTGTCCAGTACTCCCTCAGCCTCGGCCACGCCACAACCACGTTCACCGAAAACACCCAGGGAATGTGCCTCATCGACCAGCAGCCTTGCACCGTAACGCTCCGTTATTTCTACGATTTCCTTCAATGGTGCGCAGTCACCCAGCACACTATACATACCCTCAACGACAACCAGGCAACGACTACTGCGATCACCCAGGCGTTTGATCCGGCGCTCAAGACTTTTTACATCGTTGTGCTTAAAGCGGTAAATATCCGCCTGGCTCATACCACAGCCGTCGTAAAGACTCGCATGTGCATCAGAATCAAGCAGCACCGCATCGCCTTTGCCCAGTAACGCTGTCAGGACACCCAGGTTAGCTGCGTAACCGGTTGAAAACACCAGGGCATTTGAGCACTGATAAAGGTCGGCCAATTCCGCTTCAAGCGCACCGTGAGCTGCGTAACTACCATTGGCCATACGCGAACCGGTGGTTCCGGTGCCCTGTGATTGCATGGCGGCGACACCAGCCGCGATACAGGCCGGGTCGAATGTCAGTCCAAGATAGTTATTGGTGCCCGCCAGAATGGTTGTGCGGCCCTCTACGACACCTTCCGTAGCGGAGTTAAGCTGATCGAAAACGACACTGGTCGGGTCTTTACCCACATTGCCAAGGCCCGATTTTAACTGTCCCGCTACAGAGAACTTTTCCAGAAGTGGCATGGCTACTCAGTCCTGATGATCGATTACGACGGCTGCAAGGTCAGTGATAGTGTGAATATTTGACAAACTGTCGAGATCAATAACGATGTCGTAATGATCCTCCACTTCCAGCATAAACTCCATTACCTGGAAGGAGTCCAGTTGCAACTCCGTCACCATATTTGTGGCAGCTGTTATGGTCTTGTTGCTTGAGGGTGAATCCGACCAGTTGTCCTTAAGGTAGCTGGTCAGGATTTCAGCGAGCTTTTCGCCCACTGCTTCGATCGAGTTGGTCATTCGGGCTCCGCCAGGTTACGGCTGCAGTGTGTTGGAATTGTAGCTTAGGATAGATGATTATGCGCTAAATTTGCATCACTCAAGTGGTCATATCGCTATTTTTTGCCTTGAACAATTGCTGTGCACCCCGCCGCAAATCCAGTTGCGGCTGCCAACCGGTTGCTTTTGTATATTCCCGGTTGTCACATAGCCACTCAGCTTGTACCAGTTCACGCACTTTTCCTGGCGAAAGCATTGGTGCATATCCAAACAGACCGGAAAACAGCAGGTTTACTTTTGCAGCACCATCCAGAACAAAACGCGGGACATTGATCATTTGGAATTTTCTGTCGCTGACAGCTTTACCAATAGCCGCCCAGTTATAACCACCTGGAGTGCCATCATCGATCGCATAGGTTTGGTGCAAACACTTTTGCGGAGCTGATAACCAGGTTATCAACGCGTTGACCAGGTCATCGACGTGCAACAGCGACAGTCGCTGATCAGCCGGACCGGCATGCGCAAGCAGACCCCGTCGGATCATTTTCAATATCGGCAGCATTTCCCGGTCACCGGGTCCATAAACCGCCGGGGGCCGGAATATTGTCCAGGGCAATTGTGCGCCCTGCAAGAGTTGCTCACCTTCATATTTGCTGCGAGCATAATCAGATAACTCCGGCCTGCTCGCCGCCAGCGAAGATAGAAGTAACAGTGGAGGAGGACTACTGGAACGCTCCAGAGCTTCAAGCATGGCCTTTACCCCCATGACATTCGCCATCGAGAAATCCTCTGGGTGACCCCCCCTGACACTACCTGCGCAATAAACAACCACACTGCTTTCAGCAACAATACCGGTCAGCTTATCTACATCAACGAGATCAACGGGGATTTGCTCACAGGCTTGTGGGAGCCTGCTATCAGTTGTTTTACCCGGACGAATCGATGCCCTGACACGGGCACCCTGTTCTAACAACGCAGATACCAGGCGCTGCCCGATAAAGCCAGTAGCGCCGGTGATAAATATTGTAGGGGATGACGCCTGCAAATCAGGCGGGCAGTTTATCGCCAACCAGGACCGCCGACTTCTCTACATCCAGCAAGGTCTTACGCGCAAGATAATCCTGCTTGGATTGGGATCTTGAAAGCTTGCCGGATGAGGTTCTTGGCAATGTTCCCCGCGGGGTCAGATCAATCCTTACGTTGATTCCAAAATGGGCATGGATGGACCGACTGATCTCTTCAACAATATGAAGCCGCTTATCGGCATCCTTTTCCTTGGTTTCTACAACCATTACGGCCTGTTCTTCATTGCCATCCAGACTGACTGAAAATGCTGCAACACCACCCAGTTTTACACCACCGGTTTGCTGAGCCAGAACTTCCAGATCATAAGGCCAGATATTACGCCCCTTGATGATAATGACATCTTTGCTGCGTGATGTGATGACAAGGTGATCATCAATACGGTAACCGATGTCACCGGTATTCAGCCATCCATCTTCCGACAATACCTCAGATGTGGACTTTTCATCGTGGAAATACCCCCGCATCACGCTGGGGCCTTTCAAATGAATATGACCACAGTGACGGTTTTCCATTTCAACGCCATTATCGTCAAGGATACAAAACTCGAATCCGGGCAGCAGTTTGCCGCAATCCACATACGCAGAAGTGGAGATGGCGTCACCTGATGAAGGTCTTGCTTCACCGTGGTCAGCCATCATTTTTCTATCGACCACGTCAACATTCAGGCCTTCGCCAAGCGGCGCAAAACTGGTAGCCAAAACACACTCGGCCATACCGTAACAGGCAACAAATGCTTTCTGATCAAAGCCACTGGGCTCAAGAATATCAGCAAATTCCTGTAATGGTTCCGGGCTGATACGTTCGGCCCCCACACAGGCTGCGCGCCAGTGACTGAGGTCATAACTTGCAACATCAGACGGCCGCAAACGCTTGGCGCAGAGTGCGTAACCAAAGGTAGGCGCAGAAGAAATGGTGCCACCGTTATCCGATAATATTTTCAGCCACAGCCTTGGACGCATAGCAAATGTGCGCGATCCAAGATAGTCAACCGATAACTGACCGATTATTGGAACCAGGATAAAACCAACCAGACCCATATCATGGTAAAAGGGCAACCAGGAGACAAACCGGTCGTCAGAACTCAGTTTTAAGCCGTAACGGGCAATCTCCATCAGGTTATTCAGTACAGTTTTTTGTGTAACTTCAACACCGCGCGGGAAACTTGTGCTACCAGAGGTGTATTGAAGATAGGCAGGATCGTCCGCTCCCAAAGGCTCGAACTCAACATCTGCCTCAGGCAATGCATCAAAGTCCGACTGTTTGCCCGCCATGAGCAAGTCGAGGCCTTCAACTGCTTCAGCCATAAAATTAGCGTGTGTATCAGGTGCAACCACGATTGACGCGCCGCAACTCTTCAACATCCGCCTGACCTGGCTGACATAGGCACCATGAGCACCCAATTGTATTCCTGCTGGTAAAGCAACCGGGATCAGACCTGCATATTGGCAAGCAAAAAAGAAACGATGAAACATAGGTTCCGTTTCGGCGATGATTCCAACCCGGGCCCCACGCTCACATCCAAGGCTCAGCAAACGCCGTGCAATTATTCTTGCCTCATCACGTAATTCTGCATAGGACAGGACTGCTGACAGGTGACCACGGCCATCATAAAAATTAAACCCCGTGTCACCTTGCGCTGCATACTCCAGCGCATCCACCAGGTTGGTGTATGGGGCAATCTTCAGCGGCAAATTTGTATTGGCAGGAGTTGGCGTTAATTGCTTCATAATCAACACCGTGCCGTGCAACTTGCGCTCATTAAAGCGTTTTTAAATACCACCACGTAGGCCTCTATATTTAAAGTAATTGGCTTCTGATCAAACAAATTCTTATAAACCAAAATGTCCCCGACCCCGCTTATAAATATTATTTTCGCAGATTTTACTTACTAATTCGTCAATTTAATGTAATTCACTCTACTCTATTTTCGCACCGACGATACAAATCGATGCTTTTCCAAAAGCGAGTTCATAGACAATCCGGCATACCGTCTGTCTTGTACAATGGCGGATTATACCTAACCCAAGCATTATATGCGCTATTTTGGTGTTAAAAAACCTGTATTACAACTTTCTAATATCCGTTTTTAGCAAAACCAACTGTTTTTAAAACAATTCCCGATCATTGATCGACAAAGTAATGGCACAGGTCCTCGTTCTCAGCAACTCTACCCAGGACATTGGTTCATTTTCCAATTTTATGAAATCGAACCTTACCCTGAAAAATGTTAGTGTGACAAATCGATGACAGGTATAAATTGACCGAAATCAAGTCATTTAAACTTTGTGGGCACACCTAAACCAGCTATACGTGAGTTTTGAATACAATGAAAATGACAATACAGTTAGCCGTTGATTCCATTTTCTTGTTGGGAGCCATGTCACCGGATCCATTTCTCACGAACACGCCTCCAGCCGGCAGGGCTGCACGTGAAGATTCCTTGTGGTGATTATCTATCCTTCTCTTTTTTAGCCACATTATCACGCAGGTATACCGGCTGTGCCTGTTCCGCAGAAAGTGGCTCATTGGTTTGTAACCATTCCTGCGCCAGTTGAACTACGGATGAAGCCCTTGGCCATATGTCGGAGCGAACACCAACAAGACGGTCCGATAGGGCATCCAACGATGGATAACGGCCAAAACCATTACCAATACCGAAGGTTTCAGAGCGATCAGGCGGCTGAACATTTTCGGGGGGGCAGACTTTTTCCCCAGAGACCGGCACCATGATCCCATTATTGTTGACTTCAAACGTACCGGTAAAAACTTCATTCATACGCGCGTCAAGAGCAACCAGTGCAGAACCAACCCCTTCTTTAACCGCGACCTGTGCCGTTGCTGCAAGACTGGAAACAGGTATGACCGGACGGTCAGATGCCCACGCCAAACCCTGCACGACACCAATGCCAATACGCAAACTGGTAAAACTCCCCGGTCCGCGACTGAAAGCCACGGCATCAAGTGATGCAAAACCAATGCCCGCTTCTGCAAACAACTGTTCAACCCATGGCAGCAGCAATTCAGCATGTTGCCTGGGCGCGTGCTGGTAATGCTCCAGTACTTCACCATTGATGGCGAGGGCCACAGAGCAGGCCTCAGTTGAAGTTTCAATCGCCAGTAGATTCATTTTCAAAAAACTCCACAACACGGTCGCGTTCAGGTGTTTGCTGCATGGGCGGAAGACTTTCCAGGAAAACGCTGCCGTAACCCTTGGTTGTTAGCCTGCGGTCACAAATCACCAGTACACCCCGGTCATTGACATCACGTATCAGGCGACCGGCACCCTGTTTAAGCGCAATGACCGCCTGCGGCAAAAAAAGCTCCATGAAAGGATTGCCGCCATGCTGTCGTAATTGGTTGCTGCGTGCAACCATAACCGGATCATTGGGTGGGGCAAACGGCAATTTATCAATGATCACCAGCGATAGGGCTTCGCCCATAACATCCACACCACCCCAGAAGCTCGCGGAGCCCAACAGAATACCCTCACCCGACTCCCTGAAAGCTTCCAGCAGCATGCTACGGGGCATTTCGCCCTGGACAAACAATGGATGATCAATCATACCGGTCAACAACTCTGCGGCCTGCCTTAAAGCCCTGTGTGATGTAAATAGCATGAAGGCCCTGCCCTTGCTGGCCTTGAGAACCGGAAGGACCTGCTTTAGCAACTCGGGTACAAAAGACCGCTCACGTGGCTCGGGCAAGTCTCCCGGCAGCCACAGCAGCGCATTATTGCTGTAATCAAAAGGTGAATCCAGGTTCAGGGTTTCAGCATCCTGCAAACCCAGTTGCCGGACGAAATGATCAAAACCGCCGTTGACCGATAAAGTTGCCGATGTAAATACCCAGGCAGCATCAATTTGCTCGCAAAAACTGGAAAACAGACTCGAAATATCCAGCGGTGTTGTGTGAATCGAAACCCCCTGTCCACGTCGTTCAAACCACCTTACCTCCGTGTCGGGAACAGGTTTGTCGAGATGATCAAAGTGCGCCTGTATCTCGGCAAGCCGCTGAACACAGGCATCCATGCCACGGCTGGCACCTTGCAAGGGTTCAACTACCGGCTTTAATCCACTAACCGCCAGGTCCAAAGATTGCAAAGCATCCACGACCCCGGACCGGCTCAACATATCGTCCCATGTTCCCCGGTCTTCCAGGTTGTCATGGCAGGCAAGTTGAAATTCCTTGATAACCTGGCGGCAATGCGCCACTTCGTCGCGTACCGCTGCCATACCGCCGCTGGTTTCCGCCGCCTCTGCCAGGACGTCTCTGCAGAGGTCAGAAATTTGCCTGGTTGACAGGGAAGAGCTAAAAAACTGTGAGGCTGTCTCAGGCGCCTGGTGTGCCTCATCAACAATAAACACCGATGCGCCCGGCAATACCTCGCCAAAGCCGCTGTGCTTTATCGCCATATCGGCAAACAGGAGGTGATGATTAACCACCACCACATCGGCATCCTGTGCCTCACGCCGCGCCCTTGCGACAAAACAGGCTTCAAAATCGGGACAATCTGAGCCAAGGCAATTATCGGCAGTGGAGGTCACCATTGACCAAAGTTCACTGTCTTCGGCAATCACCGAAGAAACTGAAAGATCACCATCCAGGCTCGCAGGTGCCCATTGCCGAATAGCTTCAAGCTCGGTTATTGATTCACGCGACGGCAGCCTGCCGTCTTTGCGTGCCTGCTCCATACGGTACAGACAAAGATAGTTGGCCCTTCCTTTCAAAAGTGCGGTTTTGAGTGTGCTGCCCAATACCTTTTTGACCAGCGGCAGGTCACGGAAATACAACTGGTCCTGGAGCGTCTTGGTACCGGTTGAAATAATGGTGCGTTCACTGCCCTTCAGTACCGGCACCAGGTAGGCAAGGGTCTTGCCGATCCCGGTTCCAGCCTCGGCTACCAGCGTGCCTCCGGTTGTAATGGTCTTTTCGATCGCGGCGGCCAACTGCAATTGTTCCTGGCGTGGCGCGAATCCGGGCAATACCGATTCAAACGGCCCGCCGGCATCCAGCAGTTGTGCGCTACCTGCCTCTGAACGTGACACCTGTTTAGCTCAGTATCTCTTTGGCCGGGTATTCATACAGCGGGTTGCACGGGCCTCGGCATCATTGGCACCACTTGCATCATCGAGGTGCTCCCTGGCCACACTGATGGTACGCCAGTTCCTGCTGCAGATTTCACCTACCCGGGGACCGATATCGTAGGACCTCTCGGCAAAACTCAATGCCTGTTGATAGTCTGCTTTTTGCAACTTGATTTCCGCCATATGTTGCAAGAGTTGCGGGTCCCTGGGTTCGATTCGCAGTGCCCGCTCAAGGTAACCACTGGCCTTATCCAGCTCACCGGCACGTTCGGCAACCACCGCTTGAGCCGTCAGTTCTTTAACCGCCGGATTCTGCAATGAGTAGACCTGCACACCGGCGCTGTCCTCACTTGCCGGTGCCCTGACGCGGCTGTCGACTTCATCATCGTCGACCTTCACCGGTGGCGGACCGGCGCATGCAGCGAGCAGCAGGGCGATCAAACCCCCTAACAGCCTAGTCTTTACGTCCAAACCACTTTCTCCATAATGATTCCTTGTTTTTTCTATCCTGCTTTTGCAGGCATTTTGTGCTTCTTTGCGGTTCAGACCCTTCAATAAACGGTATTTGCTCCGCTCCGGGGCAGGACGGATCGGTCAGTGCCTGTTGCTGTTTATCAACCCAGACAAAATTTGCACCATCCGGCATACGCAAATCCAGCCCTTCAATCGGCAAAGATCGAAATAATCCTGCCCAAACCCGCATGGCAGCATTACTTCCGGTGACACCAGCCGGGCGATTGTCATCAAGCCCAACCCAGGATACCGCCACGCGATCCCGAGTATATCCGACAAACCAGCTGTCACGCTTTTCATTGGTTGTGCCGGTCTTGCCTGCTATCACTGTGTTACTGCCAAGCAAACCATGCAGTGTCTTTGCCGTGCCCTCTTCGACCACCCGCGTCAATGCAAAATTCAACAGAGCAATCGCCTCACGATTCTCTAGCGGCATAAACCTGAGCGGGTAACGACTCAGCAGATCACCCTGCGGTGTCAGCACGGCTGTAACTGAACGCAGCGGCACACTGTAACCACCCGCTGCCAGCGACTGGAACATCTGCGCAACCTCGACAGGTGTCAACTCGACTGCACCTAATAAGGTTGATGGAACTGCCGGGACTTCAGCGACAATACCCAGTTGCTTGATTTTACGGATCAGGTTTGCAACACCTACATTCAGACCCACCTGCACCGTCGCCTGATTATACGAGTGAACCAGTGCATCCATAAGGGGTAATTCGCCATGTGACTTGTGGTCATAGTTCTCTGGCGACCACAGTTTTCCATCCGGTTGTCTTAATGATACGGGTTCGTCATTTACCCGTGTTATCAGGTTGTAGTCATCAACGTGCTCAAGGGCCAGCAAATAGACCAGCGGCTTGATGACCGAGCCAATCTGCCGGCGTGCATCGAGGGCGCGGTTGAATCCATTCCGGCCCGCCACACGATCACCTACCAGGGCACGGACTTCTCCGCTGGCAACATCTGCCAGCACCATCGCTGCTTGCAAATCGGCCGGCAAACCGCGTTGTTTTAAATCATCCAGCCCTTTGGAAACTGCCTGTTGCGCATACTCCTGCTCCGACGGGGCCAGTGTCGTGAATATTTTCAGCCCTTCCGAGCTCAGATCAGATGCCTGGTAGTCACGTTTTAGCTGGCGCCTGACCAGGTCTACGAATGCAGGATAACGGCTACCACCCGAACGTGGTTGGCTGGTGACTCCAAGCGGGCGGCTTTTTGCTGTCTTGACCTCATTTTCTGTCAATAAACCGGTGGTTTCAAAAATCTCCAACACCTGGTCCCGGCGTTGCAGCGCCCGTTGCGGGTTACGCCTCGGGTTGTAAAGTGATGCACCACGCACCAAACCAACCAGCAGGGCAATCTGTTGCGGCTCCAAATTCTGCAGTGAGCGGTCGAAATAAAACTCACTGGCACGGCCAAACCCGTGAATTGCATGCTTGCCCTGTTGCCCGAGGTACACCTCGTTGACATAGGCCTCGAGGATTTGCGCCTTGTCATAATGCCATTCAAGCAATACGGCCATAATGGCTTCGTTTGCTTTACGTACGAAGGTTCGTTCACTGTTAAGGAAATAGTTTTTAACCAATTGCTGGGTCAAGGTGCTGCCACCCTGGACTGCCTTGCCCGCCTTGATATTGGCGACAAAGGCGCGTGCAATACTTCGGAATGCCACACCGTGATGGTGCTTGAACTGCCTGTCTTCCACGGCTTGCAAACCGGTTATCAACAGCTCAGGCACATCCTTCAAAGCCACCAGGGTGCGATCTTCATCGTGCAGTGGATATATCGAGGCAATTTCAGCGGGGTCCAGTCGCACCAGGCCGGGATCTTCAGAGCCGGACACACCAACCAAATTCCCGATGGCACCGGACCTCAGCTGCAGACGAAAACGGGTTGCTGGTTTTGAACCATCCTCAAAAATAAACGCGCGGCGATTGATATCAAATTGATTACCGTTGACGGAATAACTACCAGGCACTGATGCATTGGTCACTTCCCTGTAACCCGAGGCTTTCAACTCGAGCAACAGGGAGCGTTTTGAAACGGGCTTTCCGCTGTAAAGACTCAATGGCCGGGCGTAAACACGACTTGGGACATCCCAGATCCTGCCTTCAAATTCATCACGTACCTGTATATCCAGCCAAACGGTCCATGGCACGCCGATACCGATCGCCAGACCTGCCAAAAGCATCAGCAGCCTGAACAAACGCCGGATTAAACCCGGTTTTTGTCGAGAGGCTCTTTTTGACCGTGACTTACGCGATTTTGACTTGGATTTTACTGCTTTACGTGCCATTTATTCCTGAAGCGTGACATCAACCTGACCATTATCCATAATGCCCGCGTCTTGTCTTGGTATAATCCGCCGGTCAGATTAAAAACTGGCGTATTTCATCGTTTTTTTAAAAGCAAAGGCCATGACCATTCATCGCAAATCACAAGTTTCATGGCAAAAAAATGACTAACCCAAAAATTAATAAGCCAACATCCGCAGAACCCGTGATTTATGTTCATGCTAAAGGCCATGGACAGATCAGGCCGCATTCGGTTCAAAAACTCCTTGAGGCGGGCTTACCGGTGTGCAGTCGTCTTGAATACAAAGGCCTGACTCAAACAGAACATGGTTATGATCAACCCGCTTTACTCGTGGCTGAACTGGCCCGCCGTTTTCCCGGCAGACCCGTCATTTTTCTACGCGCCGGATTGCAGCCGTCAAAGCAACTTCTCGATAGTCTGAGCAGCCTGCTGGACCAGGTGGATCATCCCGTGGCCCTGACCCTGCTTTCAAATGCCGGTGTCAATCCATTTGCCGGATTGCGCGCCCCGGGTGGAAGGTTGAATTGCGATCCCTGTGAACTCGTCAAGCTGCTGGCGCCCGGACAATTGCATACATTGACCGACTGGACTGACCATTTTGTCCTGTTATCTGCCGACCTGGTCACCCATTTCTCAGAGGATATCTCTGAGGATGTTTCTGACGCTGACTTAATGCACCAGGTACACGCCGCCGGCGGTTCACTCATGGTTCCGGATCATTTGTTTCTGCATGACACGCAAAGCAGGCTTTTTACACCCGTCAAGCTGCAACCGCATGAATCTGCCTACCCGCCACCCTTCAGTGAGCTAAGCGCCAGGCTGCAGCAATGGTTCAATGCGGGCATTACAAACCTGCCATCAATGCCCGAAGACGACAAAACCGCAACTTTACATATCACCCACAGTTGGGGTGGCGGTGTTGCTCAATGGCTGAAGTCATTTATCGAAACTGACCATGAACAGCGCAATTTTCAACTGCGCTCGGAAGACCCTCAATCCGGCCTTGGTTATGGACAAAAATTAAGCCTGTATGCTGGCAATGAATTACGCTGCCCCATTGCAAGCTGGTGGTTAACACCCGCCATCGAATCCATTACTGACAAAAATAGCGGATACCAGGACATATTGACTGAGATCTGCAGGCGATACGGAATCGGCCGGGTTTTTGTCTCGTCCCTGGTCGGTCATAGTATTGATGCCTTACGCAGCGGACTGCCCACTTTACAAATATTACATGACCATTTCCCGGTCTGGCCCTTGCTCAGCGTCAACCCGCAACCCTACCTTCGGGGCGATGATGTCCCGAACCTGAAGCTCGCTTTGCGTGAACACGCCAAAACACAGGAGTTTCCGGACAAGAATGTACAAGGCTGGTCACTTATTCACGGGGCTTATCTGCAAGCACTCAATGAGTACCAGGTTAAAATTGTAGCCCCCGGCCGATCGGTTCTTGAATTACAGAACCAGCTGGAACCTGCGTTTAAGGCACTGCCTGCAAAAGTCATTCCTCACGGTTTCCCTGCCATCGAGGACTTGAAAGCTGTCACACCGAAACCACGTAAGGATGGCCGCAAGCGTTTACTGATACTGGGACGTATGCAGACCGGCAAGGGGCAGCAACTGCTGTCGCATGCACTACCTGAATTGGCCAGGCATGTTCAGGTCTACCTGCTCGGCACAGGCAAATCAGGTGAAGCATTCTTTGGCGTCACCGGCGTGGATGTCATCCTGGAATACAAGCGGGAGGAATTGGCGTCAATAGTGGCCGGGATCGGCCCGGATTTTGCTGCACTTTTATCGGTCGTACCGGAAACCTTCAGTTTTACCTTATCCGAATTACAGCAAATGAATATCCCGGTCATTGCAACCCGTGTGGGTAGCTTTCCCGGCAGGATCGAGCACGCGAAAACCGGTTGGCTGGTTGATGCTGACCCGGATGCCCTGATCGGGCAGGTAACTGAATTATGTGACGCTCCCGATCAAATCGAAGCGGTTCGCGCGAATTTGCCGGATGTTACGGCCAACACACTTGAAGACATGCTTGATGCTTTCAATCAGTTTTGCCCATCTGCACAGAGAATTCCGTCATTTTTGCCATTGGAAGCCGGCCTGAACCAGGTCCAGCATGCTGCCGCGGACTATCAGAGCTCAATGGCCAACACTCAGCTGCAGCAAACCCTTGAACAGAAAGCCGAACTGAAAAAAGAAGTCGGGAAAAGAACCGAGTGGGCCCTTGAAACCGCAAAGGAGTTGAAACACGAA
>Ga0316191_10000084_pt1 | contig 48039 bp, 34 predicted proteins | sample Eddworburr2cm_MG_FD_204928 | JGI IMG/M metagenome (GOLD analysis project Ga0316191, IMG submission 204928) | Coastal sediment microbial communities from Maine, United States - Eddy worm burrow 2 cm | ecosystem: Environmental > Aquatic > Marine > Coastal > Sediment | place: USA: Maine...
TTTCAGTTTCCGATCCGCAACATCCGCGAAGTCGCACAAACAAAGAGACTTGACTGGAGCTCCGTGACCGTGTACCTCGCGTCTTCAGGTGCACGATCAACTCATCCCCGTATGCTGTTGATGTAACGGGAGTTAGCGAGTTGGCTGCTTTCGACATGAAACGTTTGTGATGCCTGGCACCGGGAAGGGGCGTCATGGGTGCACCTTTTGGAGTAGGGATTGGTAGAGGGTGGAGAGGTTGTCGACCATGGTGCGGTCGTCGTAGCGGGCGGCGCGTAGGCGGGCGGCTGCCGCCAGGGTTGCCGCGCGGTCGGGGGAGGTCACGAGCGTCTCGATCGCCTCCGCCAGGGCGGTCGGGTCCGCCGGCGGTACCAGTAGACCGCCGCGCTCTCCGTCGAGTACCTCGGGTAGGCCTCCTACTCGGGATGCCACCACCGGGAGCCCCGCGGCCATCGCCTCGACCACGGCGCGCCCCTGTCCTTCGTTCAACGACGGCATGACGACCAGGTCCATTGCGGCCATCGCCGGTCGCGGGTCGGCACATGCCCCTGTGAAGATCACCTTGCCGCGGAGATCCTTCTTCCTCGCCCGGGCCTGAAGCGCAACGCGGTGTTCCCCGTCGCCCACCAGCAGCAGGCGGAGTTGGGGGATCCGCTCGGACAGACGCGCGATCGCTTCGAGCAGGTGGGCCTGTCCCTTGATCGGCGTCAGGCGGGCAACGCATCCGACGACCCGGGCGTCCCGCGGAAGGCCTAGCGACAACCGCATGGCGTCGCGTCGGGGCATGCCGTTCCGGAAGGGCCCCAGCCGCACGCCGCTGTGAATGGTCACGAACTGGTCGCGGCGTCCGACGCCGTGCTCGAGGTGCTCTTCACGCCCACGGTCAGTCAGCACCACGATCCGGTCGCACCACCGCGCGGCGAGCCGTTCGACGAAAATGAAGGCGCGGCTCACGATCGGATTGAAGTAACCCTCGAAGACGTGACCGTGCGGCGTGTGCACCACGCGTGCGCCGGAGGCGTGGGCCGCAATCCGGCCCAGAATCCCCGCCTTGCTGGAGTGGGTGTGCACGACGTCGAATCTCCCGCGTCCCACCAGCTTCCTGATCGCACGAAGGGCACGGGTGTCCGAGATCGGATCGACATCGCGCACCAGCGAGGGGATCGTCACGCGCTCGATTGAGCTCCTGCGCTCGACTTCCTCGAGGACCGGAGACGGCTCGGTCGTCCTTCCGTAGGCCAGCGTCACATCCCACCCGAGATCGTCGAGCCCGAGACAGGACAGCAGGGTGTTGTCGGCCGAGCCGCCTCGATCGAGCCTCGTGATCAGGTGCAGCACGCGCCCGCGAGCCGGGGGCGCGGCGTACAGGGGCTCAGCAACCGCCGGCAAGCTCATCGATCACCTCCGTGAATGCGGCTGCGCCGCTTTCTCGCGAGAACCGGGTCACCACGCGCTCGCGACCGGCGCGTGCCATGCGTCGGCGCAGGTCGGGATCGCGAAGCAGTCGGGTCAGGGCCTCGACCAGCGCGCCGGGATCCTCGGGATCGACCAGGATTCCCGAGACGCCGTCCTCGACGGCATCCTCCACGCCACCGCTTCGTCCTGCGACCACCGGACGCCCTGCCGCCGAGGCCTCCAGGTAGACGATCCCGAATCCCTCCACGTCGCCTTTCGAGGCGAGCTCCCGGCTGACCATCACGAACAGATCGGCGGCGGCATAGCAGCCCGGCAGCTCCTCGTCGGGAACGAAACCGGCGAAGGTCACGCCATCGGCGATCCCCAGCCGCTCGGCCTTCCGCTCCAGCTCTCCTCGTGTGGGCCCGTCTCCCACCACCAGGTAGTGCACGTCTCCAAACTCGCGACGCACCTCGGCGAGAGCCTCGAGGACGGTGTCGTGCCCCTTGCGTCGGACCAGACGAGCCACCGTCAACAGAATCGTCTGGCCCGCAAGCCCGTAGCGCGCTCGGATCGCCGCGGCGACGCTCTCGGCATTGAACCGCTCGGCGTCGACCACCGGATGGAGCACACGCACCCGCGCGGCGTCCGCTCCCAGACGCACGACCTCCGCGGCGGTGAAGCGACTGTTGGCAACGATGCGATCGGCGTTCCGCAGGATCGCGCTGGCGAGCCTGCCCGCCAGCGGGTGGCGCGCAAACTCCAGAAGGTCCGCGCCGTGGGCAACCAGCGTGTACGGGCAGCCCAGGAGGCGGTGGCACGCCAGAGCCGCCGTTCCACTCGCCATGATCTGGCCCGCGTGAACCGCCGAGACGCGGCGTCGCCGCGCCAGACGCAACGCGTGGAAGGTCAGCAATGCCGTTCGCCACACCCGCGCCGGCGTTCCGGACCCCAGAGGAATGCGGACCCGCACGACTTCGGGTCCACTCACGTCCGGCGCGTCGCTCTCGCCTGTGACGCGCGGGGCGAGGACCGTCGCCCGGGACGAAGGCAGACCACCCCACAGGTCTCGAAGGAAGCGCGCCTGGCCGCCTGCCCGGGGCGGGTAGTCCCCGGTGATCAACAGGTGCCTGCTCATGTCGCCACCCCGGCCTCGGAGCGGTGCCGTCGTGCCAGCGCGGCGTCGAGAAGCTCTTGCGCGGCGTCCAGGACCTCGCTGACGGTGATCCCCTGAAGGCAGTCGTGAGGGCCACATCGCCCTCTCGCGCAAGGGCTGCACGCCAGCTCGCGCCTCCGCAGTACGGTCTGCTCGACTCCCATCGGCCAGAAGCGCACCGGATCGGTCGGACCCATCACCGAGACGGTGGGCATGCCGATCGCGCCGGCGAGGTGCAGGGGACCGGAGTTGTTGGCGATCAGGATGTCGCAACGGCTCAACACGGACGCAAGGCTAAGGACGTCCACCGGCGGAACCATCACCGAGTGTTCCGCCCCGAAGCGGTGCAGGGCGCGCACCATCTCGTCGTCGCCGGGCCCCCCGAGGATGACGACCTTGCCGTTGTGTCTCGCTGCCAGCGCCACCGCGACGTCCGCGAAACGCTCGACCGGCCAGCGTTGCGAGGGGTAATGGCCACCCGGGTGAATCGCGATCCGGGGCCATCCCGAGGGAGCCCCCAGCTGACGCAGCAGACCCTCGGCCTCGATCCCGCCGTCGCGATCGATCTCGATGATGGGCGCGCGGGTCGATGGCGTGCCTCCCACAGCGCGGACCACCAGGCCGTTGAGCTCGGTGAGGGGACGCGAGCGAGGTCCCGGCGAAGCGGTCTTCGTGAAGTAGACCTCCCGCCCGCCGCCTGCAAACCCGATGCGCGCGGGTACCCTTGCCAGCGCCATGGCGCGTGCGGCACGAAGATCGTCGACCGGGGAGAAGTCGATGGCCAGGTCGGGCTCGACCGCGGCGATCTTGAGTGCGAGGGCGCCGACGTCACCGTCATGCTCCGCCACGACCACGCGGTGCACCGTGGTCCGCCCGCGCAACAGCGGCGCGTGGGCCGGCGGGACCATCACGACTCGATGCGCGTTCGGGTACGCGTCGGCGAGATCGTCCAAAGCGGGCAGGGTCAGCACCAGATCGCCCAGGCGATCGAGACGCACCGCGAGGATCCTCCGGATGGCGGAGGGATCGAGCTCCCGCGCCACGAGACCCGACGCGTGGGTCATTCGAAGGACGCCCGCACGCGCCGCGAGCATCCCGCGTCGCGCCGCCCGGCGCGCCGCCCGCTCGATCAGCCGGAGGATCATGGTTTGCCTCCCCGAGGTCGCCCCACCGCGACCATGGCGGCGGTTCGGGGCTCTCTCGCCATCACCGTGTGCAACCGTCCGAGCAGGTCCACCGCGCCCTTCGCCACCCCGAGCGCGCAGGGATCGGGCGCCACCGCGACCTCCTCGAAGCCGTGGTGGTCAAGCGCCGCCCGCAGCGATCGGGGCTCCCAGTGGTGCAGGTGCTGTTCGCGATCGTCCGGGTGGTAAAGATGAAGGGGCTCGCCGCGCGCGACCCTGTAAGCCGCGCCGAACACCGGACACCGCCGATTGGGTACGGCGACCACCAGCCGTCCGCCGGGCTCGAGAATCCGCCTGGCCTCCGCCAGGGTCTCTTCCGGACGGACCATGTGCTCGAGCACGTGCCACAGCGTCACCACCGAGAACGACCCGGTGGCGAATTGCGCGCTCGCCAGCTCGCCGCAGTGAACCGGAATGCCGAGCCGCAGGGCCGTGCTAGCGGCACCGTGAGGCGACAGCTCCGTGCCGACGACCTCGAATCCCACCTGGCGAGCAACTTCGAGAAACGCTCCCTCGGCGCATCCGATGTCGACCAGCCTGCCCCGGGGCACGCCGCGCAGGAAACGAAGCCGCCGCCGCCACATCCGTCTTCGCGCCACAGCTTCGCGCCGCCACGGGGCGTAGTAGTCCTCGTCGTAAAACGACCGCAGGTGCTCGATCGACGGTCGTGGACTCACGGCCCACACCCCGCAGCGCTGGCACTCGCACAACGTGAATCCGCCGGGCTCGTCACGCACCGGGGTGAAGTCCTCGGCGCCGCAAACGGCGCACCGGGTCGAGGTCGGGAGCGAGAGGGGTGCCGCGACCGTCATGCCGCCCTCCTCCGCGTGCGCTCGACGCCGAGCAGGGCATCGTAGAGATCGACCATCGACGCCAGGTGCCGCTCGGGCGTGTAGTAGTGCCGGTGGCGCTCGCGCCCGCGCTCTCCGAGGGCGCGCCGCCGTTCGGGATCTCTAGCCAGCGCGGCAATCGCGCGGGCCAGCGCTTCGGGGTCGCGCTCGGAAACCAGCACGCCGCACCCGTCGAGGATCTCGGGAACGCCGCCCACCGAAGTCGCCACCACCGGCAGTCCGGCGGCCAGCGCCTCGAGGACGACCCGCGGGGCGGCCTCGTACCACGACGGGTGAACGAGAAGGTCCGCGGCCTCCATCAGGTCCGCGAGGTCGTCGCGTTGGCCGAGGAGCATCAACCGCCACCCCACCCGCCAGCGTTCGGCCAGGTCGAGAATCCGGGCCGCCTCGTCGGGGTCGGCCTCGCCCGCAAGCACCGCGCGCACGTCGATCCCGCCGCGATCGAGGCGCACGAGCGCCTCCACCAGGTCGCCGCATCCCTTCGGGCGCTCTACCCGCCCCGCCACCAGCAGGACGAAGTCGTCGCAGCCGATTCCCAGCCGTCGCCGTGTCGCTTCGCGATCGCTGCCGGCCCGGTGGTCGGGAACGGCGTTGGGCACCACGACCGCACGCTCGCGCGTGTCGAACGGGAAGCGGTTGACGAGCCCCGCGGTGCAGACCGAGACGAGTCGATCGAAATGTGGCGCGAGCCACGCGTCGAGCGGATCCGACCTGAAGTCGCGCAGGTGCCACACGCGGCGGATCGACGCCGGCAGGCCCAATGCATAGAGCGCGCCGCGAGTCCCGTCGACGTGAACCACCTCCGGCCGAAGCGTTTTCGCCAGTCGCCTGAGCCGCAGCGCCGCCACGAGCGCACGGTCGACCCGCAAGGATCTCAGTGGCGGCAGCGGCAACAACGCCGTCGGCACGCCCTCGCCTGCCAGCTCCTCCGTCAGATCGCCGCTTTCGGGAACGACGACGAACGGTCGGTATCCGGCCTCGGCGACCCCGGAGGCAAGCATCTTCAAGCTCGCCTGGCCGCCACCGAAACGAGTGCCGCGCGACGAGAGATAGAGGATCGTCCTGGGCGACGTGGCCGGTTCGAGGTCGCGACGGTAGGCCGCCTCGACTCGCGCGATCATCGTCTCGGAATCGAAGCGCGCCTCGACTCGCCGGCGGCCCTCCGCTCCGAGCTCCCTCGCGTGCTCGGGGTCCGAGAGAAGCTCGAGGATCGCTTTCTCGAGCGAGTCCGGGTCGCCGGGAGGAACCAGATATCCGGTGCGACCGTGGCGGACGACCTCGGGCAGGCCTCCGATCTCGGACGCCACCACCGGCAGCCCCGCCGCCATTGCCTCGATGGCCGCGAGGCCCAACCCCTCGCGCCCCGTGGTCGGGAAGACGAACACGTCGGCGCGCGCCAGCAGCGCAGGTACGTCGTCGCGCTCGCCGAGAAACTCCACGCGGTGCGCCAGGTCGAGCGCCCGCGTGACTCGCTCGAGGTAGTCGCGCTCGGGCCCGTCGCCCACGAGCTGAAGACGGAAGGTCACACCCTTCGCCGAGAGTCGCGCCGCCGACTCCAGCAGCACGCGGTGCCCTTTGAGCCGTCGGAGCGAGGCAACGTTGATCAGCGTCGGACAGGTCTTCTTCGGTGCCGGGACCCGTCGCCCGAACCGCCCCACGGAGACTCCGTTGTAGACGACCTCGGTGCGCAGCGGGTTCGCGCCGTTTTCGAGGATCGCGCTCGCTCGCACCGCCTCCGAACAGCACATCGTGTGCCCGAGACCCGAGACGGCGCGCTCGAAGATCCGGTGCCGTAGCGTCTCGCCCTCGTCCGTCGTGTGGCGGTGCGCCACACGGCAGGGGATCCCTGCTCGCCAACCGGCAAGCCGGGCCAGGGCACCCGCGAGCCAGCCGTGCCCGTGAATCACGCTCGCATCGACGGTGTGGAGCCGCCGTGCTAGCTGTGCCACCGTGGCAGGCCGGAGCGTCGCCGGGCACCCGGCCCTCTCCACGATCACACCTCGCCGACGGATCGCGTCTGCCACCGGACCCTCGCCGGTGAGCGTCAGCACACTGACCTCGAAGCGATCGCGGTGGAGGCCGCAAGCCAAGGTCTCGACGATTCGCTCCAGACCGCCGCGACCGAGGGACTCGACCAGGTGGACGACGGTCGGCCGCTCACTACGGGGCCACGCCCTCATGACGTCGCCTCCACCGCGCCCGCCGGTAGAACCTTCATGACCCGGCCCCGGATCGGCCGAACGCCGCGCGGGCAATGGCCCAGGTCTCTCGCGCCACGCGCTGGTCGTACTCGTCGAGCACCGAGGTCCGCATCACCCCCGCCATATAGACCAGCGCGAACGGGACCGCGACGAACAGCATCTCGACCAGCGCACCGGTCCGACCGGCGGGCAGATCCCACATCCGCGCGGCGACCAACCCTCCGAGCCCCGCGGCCGCCGCGAAGGCCGCCGCGACGGTCGGCACCGTCAAGGAGCGGATGGGGTCGAGATCGAATCGCCCGGCGATCTTCCGGCGGAAGGAACCGAGAAAGAGAATCGCGGCCAGCAGTCCCGAGCACGCCGTACCGAGGGGTGCGCCCAGCGGGCCGAATCGTCGAACCAGGAAGATCGACAGCGTGAGGTTGACCCCCGCGAGAACCAGGGACGCCTTCATCTCCATCTGGGGAAGCCCGATCCCACGCGCCACCAGTCGCGAGACGCCGAGGGCCAGAAGCGGTGCTGCGCCGATGACCAGTAGTCGCGCCGTCGTTGCGGCCAGCTCGAGGTCCCGGGGTCCGATCCACACCCGCAGCAGCGAGGGCGCGGCCACGAGAACGAAGGCGGTGGCCGGCGCGAGGGTCAGTGCCACGTACTTCGTCGCGCGATCGTGCAGCGCTTCGAGCTGCGCGCCGTCGCCGCGCGCTTCGAGAACCGCGCTCGTCGGGGCGACGGCCGGAAGCAGTAACGTCGGCAGGGCGGCCGCGAGCAGCGACAGCTTCATGCCCAGGTCGTAAAGACCCACCGAGGCAGCCCCCACCAGGAAGCCCAGGATCAGTTTGTCGGCGTGGCCGTTGATCAGCTCGGCGCCCCGCGTCGCCTGGACGCGGAGGCCGTAGGACAGCAGCTCGGGACCGACGCTCCAGTCCACCCGGAACGGCCGGAGAGAGAGCATTCCGATCAGACGATGGGCCGCGAAGATCTGGGCGCCTATGGTCAGCACGGCGGTCGCCAGCCCGTTGTAGACCAGCCCCTCGAGACCGAGGCCCAGCTGCACCACCAGGATCGCGCCCAGGGCGTTGGGCAGGGCGAGCATCAGCGCAATGCGGTTGTTGACGTCGAGGCGTTCGACCGCGGCGATCGCCGATCGGTAAACGATGAACAGCGAGCGCAAGACAAAGATCACCGAGACGCCGACAATCAGGAAGGTGACCTCGCGCCGCAGCTCGGGCGCGATGCCGAGGGCGCTCACGATCGTCCCTCGGAAGATGTAGACGACCGGCAGCAGCACCGCCGCGAACCCCGAGTAGAACAGCAGCCCGATCCGAACCACGCTGTTGAACTTCTCGGCGTCGTCGCGGGCGTGGTGGTAGGCCAGGAACCGGATGAAGGACGAGCCCACTCCGAGATCCAGCAGGCCGAAGTAATTCACCAGGACCCCGACCAGAGCCCACAGCCCGTAGCGAGTCAGGCCCAGTCCGGAGACGAGCACCGGCGTCACCACCAGCGAGGCCAGCAGGATCCCTCCCTGGCTCCCGCCCGCGCTGATGACGTTCACCACCAGGCGATGCGCGCGCTGCCCGATGCGGTCACCAGTCGCCATCGGCCCCCGCCTCTTTCTTCTCGGAACGCTCGATCATGGGCGCGACCATGACCAGACCGGCGAACAGCCAGAACGGCTCCATGATCCGCACGATGACGAAGGTGTTGGCGCCGATCGCGTGGACCAGCAGCGCGGCGGCCGCCGCCAGAAAGCCGACGGTCATCCCTCGAAGCAGCGGGCTCGTCAGCGTCGTCGACGCCCTCCAGGTGTGCCTTGCCAGCAGGAAGATCAACGCGCCGAACGCCAGCAATCCAACAAGTCCCGTCTCGGCCAGGATCCGGAAGTACTGGGCGTCGATGAACCCGTAACCCGTCACCCCGTGGCCCAGAAGGGGCAATCTCGAGAAGTCCGAAAACGCCTCGCCCCACGAGCGGATACGCTCGGAAGCCGACGCGTCGAGCGCCATGCCGCCGACCTCGACCGACTCGCGGTGTGCGGTGAAGGTATAGGCGACGCGATCCACCACGTCCCCGGGGGCGGCAACCCACAGAAGACCCGAGGCGAGGATGAGCACTCCGAGTAACAACCGTCGCCGCCGGGTCGCTGCCAGCAAGACCATGGCGGCCGCGCCGGCGGCAAGCCACGACGATCGCGAAAGCGTGTAAAGCAGCGGAACCGCGAGCAACGCCACCACCGAGCCCAGTGCGATGCGGGTCGCGCGCCGCGGCGCCTCGAGGGCCATCCCTCCGAGCACGGCCATCATGAGCACCAGGTAGCCGCCGAGGGTATTGGGCTCACCCGACGGCCCCTCGAACGGTGCGGTGACCCGCTCTCCGCTCGGAATCTGGACCACCGCCATCAGCGCCACCATGACGGCCGTCGCGCCGGCGGTGATCAGCATGCGCGTCAGCGCCCGGCGATCGCGGGTGTGGTTGACCACCAGGAAGTAGATGACGAAGTATTCGAGGTACTTTCCGACGAACAGCAGTCCCAGCAAGGGGCGAACCCGGCCCGCGGCCATGCCCATCAACGTGGCGCTGCAGGTCACCACGGCGTAGACGGCAATGGCGGAGTTCAGGGGCGTCCGGAGGAACACGCCGAGCTGCTTGTAGACCGAGATCCTCGCGAGCCAGGCAAACCCGATGATGAGCAGGAGCAAGTCCTCGATACGGATCACCACGGAGCGCGTTGCGTCCAGCGAGCCGCTTCCCAGCGCTCCACCGACGGTGAACTCCGGGGAGAGCAGCATCGAGAGGATCAAGAGGTGAATGGCCAGCTCGGTGCGCAGGAATGCCACCGTCGCAACGATCAACGTCGCCGCCAGCAGCAGCGGGACCGGAAGGGGAGCGAGGCCCGTCACCAGCCCGACGGCAAACGCGGCCGCGGCGGCGAACAGCGCGACACCGACGGGCCGTGCGTCGATCCTGGCGGCAAGCACGCTCACGTTTCAGGCTCCGGGCGGCGGTGCGGAGTCGTTGCCGGCGTCATCGCCCCGGGTCGGGCGGCTTCGCGCCGACGGCCAGATGCCGTCGAGCAAGGACATCGTGCGTCGCGGTGGAGCGATGACGAGCACCGATCGTCGCGGCGGCGGGGCGGCTTCCTCGAAGTCCGGGTAGCTGGACTCGACCGCGTATCCGGTTACGTTGGTGCGGAGATCGTTGAGTACGATCCCCCAGATCCGGGCTCGGGCGTTGTCCAGCAACGTCTTCGAGCGGCGCAGCGCGATGCGGCTGATGCGGCCGAGCTGATGGACGAGCATCACACCGTCGACCTTGGAGCCCGCGATGGCCGCGTCGGTCACCGGCAGGATCGGGGGGGAGTCGAGCAGGATGAAGTCGAAGCGCGCTCGGAGCTGCTCGAGGATCTCGTCGAACCTCGGCGAGAGCAGGATCTCCGCCGGGTGCGGCGGAAGGGTCCCGCTGGTCAGGAGGTGCAGGCGATCCAGCCCCTCGACGGCGAGGTTCGAGAGCAGGTCTCCCGCGGCCATGGCCAGATCGGTGCTCGAGCGCACGGCCTCGTCCAGCGACACCGAGCCCAGCATGACATCGGTGAAGCCCGGCGAGCGATCCACACCGAAGAACTTGTTGACTTTCGGATTCCGCATATCGCAGTCGAACAGAAGAACCCGCTTGCCGGTCTGGGCCAGCACCACCGCGAGGTTCGCGGCGGTGGTGGTCTTGCCCTCGCCCGGCGACGACGACGTGATGAGGTAGACCCGCGCGCCCTCGTTCTTCGGCTCGATGGCATGGCGGAGCTCGGCAAACTGCAGGTTGGTGCGCAGGGTGCGGTAGGTCTCGGCGACGTGCGAGCGCTTGTCGTGACGCGCGACCACCGAGGCGAAGTGCCGCAGGTTGGCGTCGCGCGCCAGGGAGGGCCGCTCCATCAGCAGGCGTCCCTGGGCCTCCTGAAGGTCGAAGTGTGGGACCATGCCGACCACCGGCACCTGGAGGTATTCCTCGACGTCCTCGATGGTGTCGATGGAGGTGTCGAGGGTTTCCATCACGAACGCCGCCAGCAGGCCGAGCAGCAGCCCGACCGCCAGACCGACCAGGGTGCGCGCCCACAGCCCGGGTGAGGCGTCGGGGCGCGCCTCGGCGGCGTACTCCACGACGCTGACCTCCTGAACCTTCTCGGCCTCCTTGATGAGGGCCTCCTGGTAGCGTTGCCTCAGAAGGGTGTAGGTCTCCTCGTTCACCCGGACTTCCCGGGCCAGCCGTGCCGCGTGGGCGTCGTTCTCGGGGAGGCTTCTGAACTTTGTGACCAGCTCGTCGCGGCGGACGGTCAGGTAGGTGAGGGTCTCGAGGTACTCGGTCATCAGTCGCCGGGCGAGGGTGCGGACACGCTCCTCGACGGCGGCGATCTCGGGAGAGGACTCCTTCTGGAGGAAGAGCATGCGCTCGCGCTCGAGCTGAAGACGCACCAGCTCTTCGTTGAGCTCCTCGATCGCCGGGTCCTCGACCCCGCCGCTGATCAGGTCGACGTACATCGAGTCCGGCGAGACGAGACGAGCCTCGAGGTTGCCCGTGAGATTCTCGAGCGCCCGGATCCTGCGATCGTAGTTCTCGATCTTTTCGTTGAGCCGGGCCATCTCGGTGTCGTGCAGGCTCAAGGACGTCAGGTGAGACTTCTTGAAGCCGGTCAGCTCACCCTCCGAGTTGCGGAGACGCGCGTGGTAATCCTTGAGCTGCGACTCGATGAACCGTCGGCTCTCGATGATCTGACGGTTGCGCTCGTAGGTGTGCTCTCGGATGTAGGTGTCCACCACCCTGTTGGCGAGGTGGATCGACTCGTCCGGGTCGGACGTCCGGGCGGTGATTCGGATCAAGCTCGTGCCCGCGACCGGCTCTGCCTCGTACAGCCCTTTGAACGCGGCGACCCTGGCCGATAGCTCCTCGGAGCCGGCCAGGTCCGCGGCGGTCAGCTCCGGCGCGAACAGCTCCATCGCCTGACCGACCTCGAGGGCCATCGGGAGGCTCCCGATGATCTGCGACTGGGTGGCGAGGTCGTCACCCCACGACCACGTCACCGCGTCGACGAACAGGCTGGCCACCGAGCTCTGGTGGGTGATCTTCACCAGGGCATCCGCCTCGAACCGGCTTTCCTCTCGCGGCGTTAGAACAAAAGTCGCGAGGCCGCACAGCAGCATCACCGCCAGGATGATGCGATACCGCTTCCGGAGAATGCGGAGGTAGTCGCGCAGATTGAGCTCGTAGGTCTGTGCCACGGAGGTCTCCTCAGGGTCGATTCGCGAGCTCGCGGATGATCAGGGCGTCGAGGATGAGGTTGAAGATCGGCTGGATGGACGCCATCACCTGCTGGAAGTTGACGATCTTCTTGTGCGGAACGTAGACGATGTCGCCGCTGCGCAGCGTCAGGTCCACGGAGAGGTCGCCACCTTCGAGAGCCGCCCGGATGTTCACCGCGGTGACCTCCGGCGACTCCAGCCCGCCGCGGATCACGACGATGTTCTGGAGATAGGCGCGCTTGTTGAACCCGCCGACTCGTGCGACGGCCTCGAGCAGCGAGATGTCGTCACGAATCTCCACCATGCCGGGCTCGTTGACCTCGCCCAGGACGATCAGTCTGCGGTTCGACATGGACAGCGACGGAACGAAGACCGTATCGCCGTTGTTGAGGATGGGGTTCTCACGCTGGTCCGAGGACAGCACGGCCTTGTAGAGGTTCAGGTAGCTGGAGCGACCGTCGGGTCGGATCACCTGAACGTGGTTGAGATCGGCGTGATCGGTGGGACCCCCATGCTTCGAGAGGAAGTCGACGACGCGGGTCTTGCCCTCGATGGCGTACTGTCCGGGTCCACTGTCGGACCGCGCCGTCGAGCGGATCTCGCCCAGCAACGCGATCTTGTGCGAGCGATACTCGAGGACGACCACCTCGACCTCGGCTTCACGCCAGACCTGGCCGGCGAGCTCCAGGATCGCGCTCTTGAGTTGCACCGGAGACTGGCCGGCCGCCGGCACCGAACCGATGCCGCGCGCCGGAACGAAGATCTCGCCGTCGGTTTGCACCGTGGCCTCGACCTCCTCGAGTCGCTCGCCGTTGAACACCCGGACACCCACAAGATCGCCGACCCCCAGTCGGTACTCGGGGAAGCCCTGCGCGGTGGTGAAGGTGTCGTTGCCGCGGGCCCATCGTTCCTCGGCGTCGTCAGGACCCTGGATGATTCGTGCGCGGGCACCCTCTCGGGGGTCGCCCGATCCCGCAGGGCCGAACGCGCGGATGCCGTCGCTGAATCCGGCGGCAACCAGCGCTCGCTCGCCGCTGTCGTAGAGCTCTCCGAAGGTCAGGCCGAACCACACGTCCCGGGTCGGCAGCCCCGTCGCGATCGGAGTGAACTCGCAGTTCTTCTCGTGGGACCAGCTCAGGATTCCCAGGCCGTTGCTCGACGCGGCGTGAATCTCGGCGCGGCCGTCGCCGTCGACGTCGGTCACGAGCGCCGACCAGAACGATCCGTTCTCGATGAGCACGCAGGGCTCGGCCTCCGGGTCGAGCCCCGGGAAGACCCGCACGCCGCTGCGGTAGGTCATGGCCACCAGGTCGTCCCGGCCGTCGCCGTCGACGTCACCGAGCTCGACGCTCCGATAATTCCCGGGCATGCCGAGGACGGGACCCGGAACGAACCCGCCGTCGCCCTTCCCCCGGAAGATGCGGACCCCTTGCGACAGACCCCAGCCCGCGGCGATCAGGTCCAGGTGAGCGTCGCCGTCGATGGTCGCCAGCAGGACGTCCTTGAACGAGCCGCCACTCTGCAGGGCGTAGTCATTCGTGAAGATGCCGGCACCGTCGCCGAGCCAGATCTCGAGGCCGCCGTCGATGTGGTCGCCTCCGAGCGCCGCGGCCAGGTCGATGTCGCCGTCATGGTCGAGATCGGCGGCAGCGATCGATTCGTAGCCCGCTTTTTCCGAGATCACGTCCGGCTGGCCCCAGGGCCCCTCGTCGGGCGAGTGCAGAACCAGCAGCCCTTCGATTCCTCCGCGGCTGACGACGAGGATCTCGTCGCGGCCGTCGCCGTCGATGTCGGCGAGAGCCACGTCCCTGCCTTCCGAGGAGGGCAGGGAGACGAAGCTGTGCTCCCAGGTGTCGTCCGAGTGGCCGATCCAGATCGCCACGCCGCCCGGCTCGAACGAACCTGCGACGAGGTCGGGGGTGCCGTCCCCGTTGACGTCCCCGGTGGCCGCCGCGTAGTAGTGACCCTCGGAGCTCGGAGCGGTCCACTCTTCCCACATCGCGGGCGCCGGCTCGAGGGTCCTGACCGCTTGGAGATCCTTGTTCAGCTCCGGCCGGTCGATCACCCGCGTTTCCTTCGGCTTGCAGCTCGCGAAGAGAAGCGTTCCCGCCAGCACCACCGACGAGGCTTTACGAAACCAGCTCATCCCGCCGTCCTCCTCACGAGCTCCCGCGCGGTCGCGCGGCAGCGGCGCGCCAGCGCGACGACCGCTTTCCTGATCACGCCTCGCGTCCCCGAACCGCACTCGACCCGGCGTCCGCATCTCTCGACGGCCACGACGAGACCGCTCAACGCCGTTTCCGGCACCGGGGCCTCGACGGTGTCGACGTCGTCGCTGGCGGTGGCGATCCAACCTTCCGAGGAACGCCCGACGTATCGCCGGATCACCAGTCCGTCCCCGTTGCGGAGCGCGACGAGGTCCCCCCGGACCGGCGGTCGCGCCGGAGGCGCGAGAGTGACGCGGTCGCCACTACGAAGGGTGGGCCGCATCGCCTCTCCTCGGACGGGAAGCCGAACGCGCGCCGCCTTCGCGATCAACCGCTGCACGAGGTCCGCCGATAGCGTTGCCGGGACGACCCGCGTCTCAGGGTCCTCCGCCGGCCTGGAAGCGGCGCCGACGATCTCGATCGCCCCCTCGAGGGCCGGCGCGGTCACGAGGGCGCTCCGGTGGCCTCGCCCTCGACGGACGGCCCGGTGATGTAGAGGAAGGGAGAGTCGTCGAGATCCATGACGCGTCCGTTGGCAAGACGCTTCCCGCCGGGGTCGGCGAGAATCTCGACCTTCGGCCGATAGAAGTTGTCGGGGTTGGCCCACGTCACCCGCGCGGTGCTGCCGTTGTTGAGACGGACGCGGCTACCCACCGGGAACGGCGAGATCTGTCGGACCATCGCCCTGAAGATCCGACGGTCGAAGTCGTCGCCGTGGTTCTTGAGCAGAAGCTGAATGGCGTCGAACGTGCTCATCGCCGGTCGGCCGCGGCGCGGGTGGGTGAGAGACTCCAGGACATCGGCGAGCCCGATGACCTTGGCCAGCGGGTCGATGCGGGCGCCGGGCAAGCCGTCGGGGAAACCGAGGCCCGACTCCCGCTCGTGAACCTGCTGTGCGACGGCGTGCAGCCAGTCGTGCTTCGGGAGCGCCGCGCGCAGCATCTGCTCGGTGAGCTCCACGTGGCGGCGTCGTATCTTCTCTTCTTCGGCCGTCAACGGGCCTTCCTTCTGGAGCACCTGCAGCGGGATCTTGATGAGGCCGACGTCGTGCAGCAGCGCCGCGAGAGACAGGCGCACGATCCGTGGGCGATCCCACTTCAGTCCGAGCCCGATCCGCGCCGACAGGATCGCGACGTTGAGCTGATGGATGACGAGGTTGTCCCCGCGGCCCGCGGTCAATGCGAGATGGATCAGCTCCGGATCTTTCTCGGTGGCGATCACGATCCGGTCGGCCAGACCGGTGATCGAGGCGTCATCGACGACGCAACCCTCGTCGATCGCGGCGACGCTCCGACGAAGGGTCTCGTAGGCCCCTCGATAGAACGGGTGGTCGAGGCGGAGGCCGCAGGCCAGGCGGGTCGCCATCGCGCCCTCGGCCACAGTCTCGTCGGGCAGGTCGTGCACCTCGGTCGACTCGATCACCTCGTCGACGAGGTTCTCGTCGAGGCGCGCGGGGTCGAGCCGGAAGGGCACGACCTCGGGCCCGGGCACATGCTCCAGATCCTCGAGCTCGACGTGGCCCCGGAGCGCTTCGCGCCAGCCGGCGTCGAGCAGCCCCCGACCGGCCGTGACGGCCTTCAGCTCTTCCCGGAGCCGGCCGGGGTCGACAGTCGCGCGAAGGTGCTCGGCGATCTCGTCGGTCACCGAGAGGTACTCGTAAAGATAGGTCCAGCCGGTGTAGCCCGACCCGGCGCAGCGCTCGCAACCCTTGCCGCGAGAGCGCACCTGGGGACGACGCGCCAGGAGCCGCTCGAGCGAGGTGGGCTCCCAGCCCGTGGACGCGACACTTCTCTTGTCGAGCGTTCGGAGCGTGGAACAGTTCGGGCAGGGGCGGGGCAGAGGGTGCTGGGCGAGGATCGAGACGAGATCGCGGGCCGCGCGGTAGCGGTCCGCGGCGAGCTCCCGCATCTTTACCATCCCTCCCGCCGTGTCCTGTGCTCGAATCGGCGCCAGGCCGAGGCGGTGCCCACCGGACAACGCCAGCGCGAGAGTCGCGTGAAGGGGTGTGCGGATCTCGGGCATGACGATGCGATCGGCATCCAGACTCTCGACCCTCTCGAGGAGCGCCCACAGCTCGTCTCGCAGGTCGAGCGCCACCGAAGGGCAGGGGCCCTGAATCGGAGGCGGACCGTCGTCGAAGGTCAGGGTCAGGAGGCTCTCCTTGCGCGGATCGCTCTCGCGGGCGAGGGCCTCGAGTGTCCGTGTCCGATTGCTACCCGGGCTCCCGGCAATGAGGACCAATCCCTTGCGAGTCGAGAGGTCGTGGGTCAGCTCTTCCCGGACGTCTTCCGGGGTCGCGAGGTTTCGAAGACGGTCGACCGTCTCGTCATCGGGCCCAGGCAACAGCGTCAAGATCAGCGTCTTACCCGACGGCCCCTCGCAGCTTGCCAGACGGTAGTGGAGGGTCACCTTTCCGCCATCCAGGGTCAGTGCGCCGGTGCCCTCGCGCGCCGTGTCTTCAAGAAGCGCCACCATCTTGTTCCCCGCAGCGGCGGGAATCCGCGCGACCTCGCGCAGGCTCGTGCCGATGCGGCACCGCAGCCGGACGCCGTCGTCCGACTGCTCGACGTGGATCCGTCTTCCTCCCGAGCACAGCGCCGCTCGCAGCGCACGACCGGGATCGAAGCGTTTGCCCCCGTCCGACGGCTCCATGTCTCGGCCTTCCCCGGTGCCGCCGCCACTCAGCGGACATCCGATTTCAAAATTGAGACTATGAAAATACAGAAGAAAACATATGGCTACTAGAATATAGCGTCAAGCCAGAATTATTAGAGTCAATATGACATGTAATCTACTGATAAAAAGTGCTTTAAATCGGAAATCGTTCTGTTCCGGAGCCCATTCCCGGCTCGATTCTGGAGAGTGGCCCCCTCATCCCGGCTTGCACCTCCGCCGGTCGTAACTAGATTTGAGCCGTGAGCTCGGGCGGAGGCAGAGGGGCTCGAACGCGCGCCCGAGCGAACGGGGTCGGAACATTGAAGAGGTCCTGGGCGGAGCTGGTGGCGAGGCGTCCGGTGTCGCCGAACCGTGCCAAACGCAGAAACATCGTTCTCCTGCGGGGGATGCTCGTCGTGGCGGTCGGCGCGCTGCTGATCGACGCGGGAGTCGCCACGGCCGGCTTCGCGGCCCTGGCCCTGGTGGTCGCCTTTGCCCTGTCGGACCTCGCGCTGCTGTTCGCACCGATGCACCAGGTCGGAAAGGACCGTTTCGAGCTATGGGTCGGCGGGGTCGACCTCGTGCTGGTCGGACTGGGGCTACTGCTGGCGGATGTTGCGGCCGGCGCTCTGCCGATCTCGTGTCTGCTGATGGTGCTGGTGGTGGCCCTCGGCGGACGACATGCCAATGCCGTTGCAGGGGCGGCCGCGGTGGGGGCGCTGCACGCCTGGCTGGTGCTCCGGCTCGGGACCGGGCCGGATATCGGCCGGCAGCTCGCGCTCCAGACCTTGTTCCTGTGCGCCGTCGGCCTGTACTACGGCGTGCTGGCCGAGGGGGTCCACCGGCTGCGGCGGTCGGAGCACGCCGACGACCTCGAGCGTCGCGAGCTGACCACGCTGCTCGAGATCCTCGACGACGTCACGTCGTCCCTCGACATCAAGCAGGTCACGCGGAAGATCGTTACGAAGATGACGGCAGTCGTCCCGGCCGTGCGGTGCTCGATGGTCTACGTCGACGAGACCATGAGCCGCCTGTTCGTCATGGCTTCACACGACAACCCCGAGCTCGACATGCTCGAGATCGACCTTCGCAAGTACCCGGAGATTCAAGAGGCGATCGAGACAAAGCAGTGCGTCATCATCGAGGACGTCTGCAACCACCCTCTCATGGCCGAGGTCCGCAAGTATCTTGTCGGCCTCGATTTTCAGTCGATCATCGTGGTGCCCATCACCTTCGGCGCGGACGTCCTGGGTACGCTGTGCCTGCGGACCGCCCGCGGCAACTACAAGTTCAGCGAGCGTGAGATCAGGTTCTGCACCGCCGTGGCCCGCGCCTCGGCCAACGCTCTCAAGAACGCTCTGCTGCACCGGCAGGTCGTCGAGGCCGCCGCCGACCATCGGCGCACGGGTGAGAAGCTGGGCAGGATCCTCAACAACTCTCCCGACCTGATCCTCACCACCGACAACGAAGGTCTCATCACCGAGTTCAACCGCGGGGCCGAGAAGCTGCTCGGGTACCAGAAGGAGGAGCTGGTCGGAAAGCCGTACGGCACCCTCCTCTGTGAGCCCGACGAAGCCCTCCTCGAGAAGGTCCGTTCCTTCGGCGTGCTTCCCAACTACGCCCAACCGATGCGCACGAGAAGCGGCACGACGCTGGACGTCGAGCTCCACATGTCGGTGCTGAAGGACGAGGACGACATCGTGGCGGGAAGCGTGTGGGTCGGTCGCGACCTCACCGCCCTGAAGGCCGCGCAAACGAAGTTGGTGCAGGCCGAGAAGCTCTCTACCATCGGAGAGGTCATCTCCGGCGTTGCCCACGAGCTCAACAACCCTTTGAGCGGCGTCCTGGGCTTCTCGCAGCTCCTGATGGCCCGTCACGGCGACGGCCCGGGAGTCCGCGAGCTCGAGAAGATCAACGAATCGGCCCAGCGATGCCAGAAGATCGTGAAGAACCTGCTGTCATTCGCCCGGGCCCACAAGCCCGAACGCAAGTACCTGGGCGTGAACGGCATTCTCGAGAAGACCGTCGAGCTGAAGAAGTACCAGCTCCACGTCAACAGCATCGAGGTCGAGCGCCACCTGGATCAAGAGCTTCCCCTCACGATGGTCGACTTTCACCAGCTGCAGCAGGTCTTTCTGAACCTCATCAACAACGCCCAACACGCCATGGCGGCGCTCCCCGACCGGCCCGGCCGTCTCACCGTGCGAACGTCGCACGCCGACGGTACGCTCCGCATCGAGGTTACCGACAACGGCGAGGGGATGGACCAGGAGACGATCGAGCGCATCTTCGACCCCTTCTTCACGACGAAGGAACCGGGCGAGGGGACCGGTCTCGGTCTCTCGGTCTCCTACGGCATCGTCAAGGAACACGGTGGCCAGATCTACGCCCGCAGCCGCAAGGGCGAAGGCACCACCTTCCTCGTGGAGCTCCCCGTCTGGAAAGAGGCCCAGGACGAAGCGTCCAATGCCTCGTCGGGACGATCCGAGGTCGCGACCGACGACTCCCATCCCGGCGGTCAGATCCTGGTGGTCGACGACGAGCCGCTCGTCATCGACCTCCTCATGGACATCCTCACCGAGGCGGGGTACCACGTCGACACCGCGGCCAACGGCGTCGAGGCCTGCCGTAAGGTCGGCGACCGCCGCTACGACCTGGTCATCACCGACGTCCGCATGCCCGAGATGAACGGCATCGATCTCTACCGCAACGTCCTGACGACCCGCCCCGAGCTGAGAGGCAAGGTGATCTTCGTCACCGGCGACCTGATAGACAAGGACGTCGTAGACTTCCTCGCCGAAGTCAACGCCCGCACCATCCCCAAGCCCCTCGAAATCCAAGCCATAACCGACACCGTAAGAGAACTACTGGCCACCCCCCTTCACCACCCCCCAGCCTGACCCGACCCCAAGAGTCCGAGTTCCTCCAGCAACAGCCGAGTAGGTCTCGCGGTCGGCGCGGAGGGTGTGTGTCCCGGCACGATTGGCCGCGGAGACCGGGCCCCCACACGGCTCGGCGGCGGTCGGCCGCCGTGGGGATGGGGGCCCCACGTTCTCAGCGGCCGGCCGTCGCCGGGCCGATGTGGGTGGTTGAGCGGCCTGTGCCGGGACACACACCCTCCGTGCCGACCGCGAGGCCGGGCCCCGAGAGTGCCACCACAGGCTATTCGGCGGTGAGGCTCTGGTGGACCGTCTCCAGCCAGGTAGGCGTGTCGATGTAGCCGCTACCCCAGGAGTCCCACTTCTCGGGTAGACCCTCCTCCTGGATTTTCTCGAGGCTCATCCCGACGTCGATTCGCTTCTGGACGATCGCCGTCGTCTCCACGAGCATCCCGTGGTAGGCCTTGACGTCGTCGAGGGTGGAGAGGGTTCCGTGACCGGGGATGATCTTGACGTCCGCGGGCAGCTTGGCGATCACTGCCGCGATGTTCTTCGTCAAACCCTGGATGCTGCCGCCCGCTTCGAGATCGACGAAGGGAAACCGGGCGGTCCAGAACGTGTCGCCCATGTGGACCACATTCGATTTCGTGAAGAAGATGATCGCATCTCCGTCGGTGTGGCCGTGCGGGAAGTGGACCGCCTTGATCTCCTCGCCGTTGAAGTGCACCGAGAGCGACTCATCAAACGTGATGACGGGCAGGGCCTGGGGTGGCTTGGGCTCGATCGCACTGCCGCGGATCTGCTGGGGGGTCGACAGTCGCTCTCGGACGCTGGTGTGAGCGATGATGTGCGACGTCTCGCCGAAGATCTCGTTGCCGCCGGTGTGATCTCCGTGCCAGTGGGTGTTGAGCACGAACTCGAGCTCACCGGGATTCAGCTCGGCGAGGGCAGCCCGGATCCTGTCCGCCAGCGGGGCGAACTGGTCGTCGACGATCAGGATGCCGTCCTTCCCGACCGAGACGCCGATACTGCCCCCGGCGCCGGTCAGCATGTAGACGTTGCCGGTCACGGGAACGGTTTCGATGACGACATCGGAGAAGTCCGGTTGGGCCCACGCGAGACTCGCTACAAGGCCCAAGACGACGACGGTCCAGCGACGGTGGTGCTTCATGAAACGCTCCTTCGCGATTGGCGCAGCTTATTCGTCCCCGGCCGCTCTCGCAACCGTTCCGTCGTGACGCCCCCTGCTACCATGGCCGAGGCACGGACCGGAGAGCCGCATGACCCCTTCGAACGAGCCGCTCAGGATCGCCATGTGGTCGGGACCGCGCAACATCTCGACGGCGATGATGCGGTCGTGGGGAAACCGCCCGGATACCGCGGTGTGCGACGAGCCGCTCTACGCGCACTACCTGGAGACGACCCGACTCGATCACCCCGGCGCCCGGGAGGTAATCGATCACGGCGAGGCTGACTGGCGGGCCGTCGTCGAGCGACTGACCGGCCCGATCCCGGACGGCAAGACGATCTTCTATCAGAAGCACATGGCGCATCACCTCCTCCCCGAGATCGACCGCTCTTGGCTCGATCGCCTGACCCACGCCTTCCTGATCCGCGATCCTCGCGACATGCTGACCTCGTTGATGGAGTTCCTTCCCGACCCGACGCTCGAGGACACCGGGCTGCCCCAGCAGGTCGAGATCTTCGAGCGTGTCGAGCGCGAGACGGGACAGATCCCGCCGGTAATCGACTCCCGCGACGTGCTGCAGGATCCCGAGGGACAGCTTCGCCTGTTGTGCCGGGCGCTCGATACCTCGTTCCGGAATGAGATGTTGTCGTGGCCGCCAGGGACCCGCGACACCGACGGGGTCTGGGCGAAGCACTGGTACGCCAAGGTGGAGCGTTCCACGACCTTCCGGCCGTGGAAGCCGAAGACCGTCCTGCTGCCGCCACGCTTGCAGGGTCTATACGCCGAGTGCGTCGGCTACTATGAACGTCTTCATCGCCATCGTCTTCAGCCGGAGTGAGCGAGTGATGCTTCAGACATTCGACGAGCGCAACCGCGACATCGTGATCAACGTCAACGGCGATCTCGTCCATCGCGACCGCGCCGGCATCAGCCCGTTCGACTCGGCCGTGCAGGGAGGCGACGCGGTCTGGGAGGGGTTACGACTCTACCGCGGCCGGATCTTCAAGCTGCGCGAGCACCTCGACCGTCTCCGGGGCTCCGCGCTCGCCCTGGCCTTCGAGCGGATCCCCGATCACGACTCCATCGTCCGAGAGATCCGGCGCACCCTCGAAGCCAACGGGATGACCGACGGGGTCCACATCCGCCTCACCCTCAGCCGCGGCGTGAAGATCACCTCGGGCATGGATCCTCGACTCAACCAGTCCGGTCCGACGCTCATCGTTCTGGCCGAGCACAAGCCCCCCGTCTACGACACCGGCGGCCTGACCTTGATCACCAGCAGCGTTCGGCGCTTCCCACCGGACTGTCTCGACCCCAAGATCCACCACGCCAACCTGGTTCAGTCGATCCTCGCGAAGATCGAGGCCAACGCCGCCGGCGCCGACGACGCCGTGATGCTCGACACCCGCGGCTTCGTCGCGGAGACCAATGCCACCCACCTCTTCATCGTCAGTGATGGAACCGTCGCGACACCTCGCACGGTGGCCTGTCCCGAGGGGATCACCCGCGCCACGGTGCTCGAGCTGTGCCGCGACCTCCCCATCCCGTACCGCGAGGCGGATCTGTCGTTGACCGAGGTCTACCGCGCGACGGAAGTGTTCTGCACCGGGACCATGGGAGAGCTGGCCGGTGTGATCCGGGTCGACGGAAGGCCGATCGGCAACGGCGCGGTCGGCCCCGTCACCCTGCGTCTCGGTGATCGGTACCGCGAGTTGACCTCGACCTGCGGAGAGCGGGTGTCGGACGCCATAAGTGATTAGTAGTAAAGAGCTTCCGACGATTCGCCCCGGCTCGCTTCTAACCGGACAGCACAAGGAGTATAAAGGTCTTGTTTCGGTGAACGGCGTAACGCTACCGGCAATCGAGATCTCCTGTAAGGTGAACTCATGCGCGCACTGCTGATCAATCCCGAGTTCCCCGATTCGTACTGGAGCGGCAAGCACGCCCTTCCCATCGCCAACCGCCGTTGCCTGCTGCCGCCGCTGGGGCTCATCACCGTGGCGGCGATGCTGCCGAGACACTGGAAGGTGCGCGTCGTGGACCTGAACGTCCAGCGTCTCTCCGATCGAGAGATCCGCCGGGCGGACGTCGTGATGCTCACCGGGATGATCGTCCAGCGCGATTCCCTGCACCGCGTCCTCGATCGATGCAAGCGGCTCGGTGTACGAACGGTGGTCGGCGGTCCCTACGCGACCTCGATGCCCGACGATCTGGCCGAGGCCGATCACGTCGTGGTCGGCGAGGCCGAAGAGCTGATGGAAGACCTGGTCACGGACCTCGCCATCGGCCAGGGCCCTCATTTCTATCGCGAGACCGACAAGCCCGATCTGACGACCTCTCCAGTGCCCCGCTTCGACCTGCTCAAGGCCGGCGCGTACCACCAGATGTGCCTGCAGTATTCCCGAGGATGCCCGTTCACCTGCGAGTTCTGCGACATCATCGTGATGTACGGCAGGAAGCCGCGAACCAAGGCCCCTGCCCAGGTCGTCGCCGAGCTGGAGGCGATCCGGGCCACGGGTTTCGTGGGCGACGTCTTCTTCGTCGACGACAACTTCATCGGAAACAAGAAGGCCGTTCGGGCCATGCTTCCCGACGTCGCGGCCTGGCGTCGTGAGACCCGTTGCGCGCTCGAGTTTTACACCGAAGCCTCGATGAACCTCGCCGACGACGACGGCCTCGTCGATCTCATGACCGACGCCGGCTTCACGGCAGTCTTCATCGGCATCGAGACGCCGTCGCCCGAGTCGTTGAGAGAAACGAAAAAGCTACAGAACCTCAGACGAAACCTGGAGGATCAGGTCCACCGCCTCCTGAATCGCGGTCTCGACGTCTGGGGAGGCTTCATCCTGGGCTTCGACAACGACGGCCCCGAGATTTTCGACCGCATGATCAAGTTCGTACAGAAAGCCGCGATCCCCTACGCCATGGTGGGCTTGCTGGGAGCGCTCCCCAACACACCCCTCTACCGCCGCCTCGAAAAAGAGGGACGCCTGAGACGCAACTTCACGGGAGACCAGTTCGGCCTGACCAACGTGATCACCAAGCTTCCGACATCCTTGATGATCCCCGGCTACCGCAAGGTCATGGAAACGCTCTACCACCCGGAGGTCTACTTCCAGCGCTGCCGCGAAAACCTCGCCCGCTGGAACCCGGTCCCGGGCTCCCACCGCCCCTTGGTCTTGCGAGACCTGTTCTCGGCATGGCGCGCACTGTGGGCCCAGGGCATCCGAGCCCCCTACCGCAGAGCCTACTGGCGCTTCATCCGCTGGACCATTCGCAACCAGCCCACCAAGCTCGGCCGAGCCATAGCCCAAGCCGCAGCCGGCCACCACTACATCACCTACACAAGGAACGTGGTAGTCCCAGCCCTGGACCACCAGTCGTAGCTCCCCCCATTTGAACGACTAACGGCCGTCCGAGTGTGCGCGGGGCGGGGAGGGGCCGGCGCGGGCGGGCAGTCCCTCCGCAAACGTCCTCTAGGATGGAGGCACGGTAACGATGCAACCGAAAGCATCGACCGCGCCCGAGCATCACGAATCCAGCAAGTGGCCGGTAAGTTCCGAGCCGACCATCCGCCGGCGTTGGCGGAGGGACTGCCCGCCCGCGCCGGCCCCTCCCCGCCCCGCGCACACTCGGACAGGCTGGCCCCGGAGGGGCCATTCGGGGATAATGCCGCCGAGACAGGCGAACAAAGAAGGGGGATCCATGAGGACGGTAATCAAGGGCACAGGCATGTACGTCCCGAAGAACGTAGTGGACAACGACCGCCTGTCCCGAGTCATGGACACCAGCAACGAGTGGATCCTCCAACGCACGGGAATAGCCACCCGGAGATTCGCGGACCTCGACCAGGCCACCAGCGACATCGCCGTCCCGGCCGCCAAAGCAGCCCTGGACCAGGCCGGTCTCGACCGCAAGGAGATCGACTACGTCATCTTCGCCACGATGACCCCGGACTACTACTTCCCGGGATCGGGCTCGGTCTTCCAGCGCAAGCTCGGTCTCGGAACTGTCCCGTGCCTCGACATCCGCCAGCAGTGCGCCGGCTTCCTGTACGGCATGCAGGTCGCCGACGCCCTGATCCGCTCGGGGCAGTACCGCAACGTTCTGTTGATCGGCGCCGAGGTCCACGGTGGCTTCATGCCGTGGAAGTGGGACGTCGTGCTCGGGGAATCGGACCGCGAGGTGCCGAGGGAAGAATTCGAGCGAAACACCCTCTACCGCGATCGCACCGTGCTGTTCGGCGACGGCGCGGGAGCTTTCGTGCTCTCGAGGGAAGAGGGGGCCGACACCGGGATCATGGACATACGGGTCCACACCGACGGCGAGTACACCGAGGCGATGTGGGTCAAGGCCGGCGGGAGCGCGTTCCGTCCCTATTTCGATCCCGCCATGACGGAAAACGGCGACGTTCTTCCCGTCGTTCACGGCCGAGAGGTCTTCAAGATGGCGGTCACCGTCATGCCCGAGTCGGTGCAGGAGATCCTCGCCGAAAACGATTTCACCCTCGACGACCTCGACCTCCTGGTCATGCACCAGGCGAACCTGAGGATCAACGAGGCGGTTCAGAAGAGGCTGGGGCTCCCCGACGACAAGGTCTACAACAACATCCAGAAGTACGGAAACACCACCGCGGCCACCTTGCCCATGGCGTTCCACGAAGCGAAGAGCGCGCGCGACCTCGGAAGCGGATCGCTGGTGTGCTTCGTCGCCCTCGGCAGTGGGCTCAACTGGGGGTCGGCCCTCTACCGCTGCTAGGGTTCGTGACCGGATGCGGGCAGGCGTTGCCCGCCGGCGGGCACCGAGGGCAGTCCGACATCCCGGAAACCCACGACAACGACCCGCCACAGCGCCTGCCCGACCGGCTCTAACTGATTCATCCGAAGAAAGTTGTTGGCGACAACCTCGAATCCTGGTATGAATACGAGAGGCACGAGGCGCGGCTTTTGCTACTCGTCCGGTGTCGTGATGCGAGGGCTTCTCCGAGGGGGAGCCGGCCCTCAAAACTCGACACTCGGCGCCACTCCACCGGGGGGTGACCCGTTCGGTCGAGTCGCCGGTTGCGTGTCGGAAAGAGCACGGTAAGGACAGAAAGATTCGGGGGGTAGATCCGTGAAGGAACGGGTCGTCGCATCGCTCGAAGCCCAGAAGGGCTTCGCCATGGTTCTCACGCTCCTGATCACCGTCATCATGACGTTGCTCGGCGTGTCCTTTCTTCTCATGGCCGAGACCGAGAACCGCATCGCCGAGAACGAGCGCCTCTCGTCCCAGGCGATGTTCTTTGCCGAGGCCGGGACCCGACTTGTCGAGAGCTGGCTCAACTCCGTCTACCTGGGCGATTCCCTGATCCTTCCGTCCGCGGGCATCGTCGACCGGACGCAGCGTCTGATCGATGACGACGGGGATCCTTCCACGCTTCCCCATCCCCAGGACGGTTCGATCAACTGGCCGCGCTACAAGCAGAACGTCGATCTCGATCTCGATAGCGCCGACGACATCTTCCACCGCCCGTATCGCGGCGATTCTTATCACTCGTTCCTCGGGACTGCCGACGGCCCCGACATCAGGATCGACGAAACGGCGTCGACCGCCGCGCGCGATTTCCTCATCGATCTGTCCGAGCGCTTGATCCCCGACTTCCCCGGCGGGGCGATCCAGGCGAGGATCTCGAAGATCGATGTCTACGGCCCGCCCTACATCAACCTCGGCGGGGCGTGGACCCGCTACGGCCTGGGCACCGTCGCCGTCGAGGCCAGTCTGTACAAGCCTGACGGGGCCGGGGGCGAGCACCTGCTGGCCCGGCGTACCGTGACCGCCGTCATGAACGAGGTTCCCTACTATCTACCGCGCGGTCCTCTGCAGGCCGGCGGCCCCGTGACCTTCGACGGCGAGCTCAGCGTTCACTGGGGCCCGGTCGTCGCCGCGGGGATCAGCGAGCTCGACGCCGGATTCAACGGCGTCGCCAGGAGCCTCCCCCGTGAAATCCCGGCCGGCGTGAACGTGGATTTGCTGTGGGCCTACAACGACAACACCAAGTTCGCGGCCTACAAGACCGCGGCGGAGGGCCTGGGCCTCGGCGATCCCTGGCTGCGCTATTTCAGCGCGGGGCCGATCACCAACGCTCCCAATCAAGATGTCCAGATCTCGGTCTTCAGTTGGGATCCGGCCGATCCGGTCAACAACCCCCTCGCTGACGTGACCTCCGACTCGAACCTCTACCAGCGCATGACCGCCACCCCGTTCAGCCGCTTCGACTACGACTTCTGGAAGCGCCTGGCCCAGTCGCGCCACAGCCGTGTCCACTACTACGTGTGGGTCGAGGGAAGCTCGTTCTCGGAGAACGGTTACGGGCCCGAGAAGACCTTCCGGGAGATCACCGACGGTCAGGAGGGGATCTTCTTCTTCGACACGAGGGATGGGGAGGCGCCCCGCGACGACAACGGCGACGGCCCCTTCGACAACCTGACGCCCGAGATCGTCATCAACGGCGGGACGTGGAGCGTGAAGGGTGTGATCTTTCTCAACGCCGAGCGGTTCCAGGTCAGCGCCGCGAACGGCCGTCAGGTGATCTTCAACCCGCCCGGCGAGCCCTTCCAGGACAAGAACGCGGACGGGAAGTGGGACACCGGCGAAAACTGGATCAACCTGCTCTATCCGGCCTCCCTCGCCGATCCGTTCGTGGCCGACGCCGCCGACACCGTGCAAGACGACGGCACCGCCGGGGTCGCACCGATGTGGAACCGGATCGGACCGGACATCCCCGGCCTGGCGTCGCTGTGGGGAGTGCTGTACACCACCGGGACCTACGACGCTTCCGGAACCGCGGTCCACTACGGGAGCATCATCGCCGAGGGTGGGGTGGTTCAAAGTGCGGGGGGAACCTCGAACTCGTCGATCTACTGGGACGATCGGATTCCTTCCGATTGGCCTCCGCGCGACTGGAACCTGCCCCGGGTCTTCGCCAGCAACTGGGATTCCGAGTAAGACACGCCCTTGGAAGCGGCGGGTCAGGGCTCCTTGAGGACCGTCAGAAACCGGTCGACGGCAACGTCCTCGAGAACCGTCCGGCTACCGTCCGGCCACTCCACCTCGACGCGGTCCGCGACTCGCGCGGAGCCGAGACCGAAGTGCAGGCGTGGATCGTGGACCGAGAGAAACGACTCGCTGCTGGCAAGGTCCCGGACCTGGGTTTGTCCCGCCGCCTCGACGACCACCCGCGTTCCGATGGCCGTGCCCTCGCCCGGAGGGACCTCCAGCACGACGGTGAGCCACGATCCTGTCGCCGAGTCGTTTCGCAGGAGCACCGGAGCTTCGTCGAGCTGGGTGATCAACAGGTCGAGGTCGCCGTCGTCGTCGTAGTCTCCGGCCGCCAGTCCCCGACTGCTCTGGACCTTGGCGAAGCCGGGCCCGGCCTCATCGGTGACGTCGACGAATCGCCCCGTGCCGTCATTCTCGAGCAGGAGGTTCTTCTGGGCGTAGGTCAGCTCGTACTCCGGATGGCGGTCCACCTGGGGATAAATGTGGCCGTTGGCGATGACCACGTCCTGATCGCCGTCGTTATCGAGATCGGCGAGCAGCGCGCCCCACGACAGCCATGGAAAGGTGGCCGGTCCGATGCCCGTGGCGTCGCTGACGTCCTCGAAGAATCCGCTGCCGTCGCCGTGGTACAGGGTCGTGAAATCCTCGGAGAAGTTGGTGACGAGGACGTCGACCGCCCCGTCGCCGTTCGGGTCTCCGAAGGCGACCCCCATCCCGGCCTGGGCGGCTCCGCCGGCGTCGAATGCCGGCCCGGTCCACATGCCCACCTCCTTGAAGGTGCCGTCGCCCTCGTTACGGTAGTAGTAGTTGGCGTCGGAGTCGTTGGCCACGTAGACGTCGAGGTCGCCATCGGCGTCGAGGTCGCCGGCTCGCACGGCGAAACCGTATCCCAGCGCGAGGTCCTCGAACCCGGCCTCGGCGGTGGCGTCGACGAAGGTGCCGTCACCGTTGGACCGGAAGAAGTGATCCGCGGCGCCCTCGAGACCGAACGGACCGACGGCGACCTTGTCGACGCCCTTCCAGTCCAGGGTGGGTCTGGCGTCGAGCATCTCTTCCAGGGTGCAGTCGATGTAGGCGGCGACGTACAGGTCGAGGTCGCCGTCGCCGTCGGCATCGAAGAACGCAGCGCCGGTGTTCCAGCCTGGCGACTCGATCCCCGATCGGGCGGCGACGTTCTCGAAGGTGCCGTCGCCGAGGTTGCGGTACAAGACGGTGGGCCCGAAGCTGGTCACCAGGATGTCGGGCCAACCGTCCTCATCGTAATCCGCCACCGCGACGCCGGCGCCCCAGTGGCCCTCGCCGCCCACACCGGCCCGCTCGGTGACGTCGTCGAAGGTGCCGTCGCCGCGGTTGCGGTACAGGGCATTCCGGCCCCGTTCGGTGATCTCCGAACCGGAGATCGTCCACGAGTTGACGATGTAGGCGTCGAGGTGGCCGTCGCGATCGTAGTCGAGCCACGCCGCGCCGGTCCCGGCCGAGTCCAGCAGGTGGTCCTTGTCGGGCCTTCCGGCGAGCACGACCCGCGTTACCCCGGCTTCCGGGGCGACGTCGACGAAGTGGAAGCCGTCGTGCCGCGCGACTCCACCGCGGTCCGCGGCCGGCTCCGGCTCCCCGGAGCAGCCCGCCGTGGTCAGTGCCAGAACCGCCGCAAGCGCGACTGTGCCCGATCGTCCGAGCTCAGCGCGTCTCATGCAGTTGCGCGAACTGCTTCTCGACCTTGTTCCACTCGGCCTTGAGCGCGACGGCGTCGGGCTTGGCGGCCAGCTTGCCGATCGCTCCCGCGCTGGCGAGGAACTGCTTCTTCGCGTCCCGGGTCACGATCACGAAGCCCTCTTCGTAGACTCCCTGCTCCTCGCCCTTGGCGTTGTGGTGATGTCCGCCCTCGACGAGCCGCTTGCGGATCGCGGCGACGGAGGCATCGCCCTCGTTTCCGAGCTGGGCGACCAGCTCCGCAAGCGCCTCGATCTGGGCGCGCGCGTCTTCCCCCGCCTCGAGGTTCGAGACGGCCTTGGCGAAGGCGCCCTGGGCGTGCTGGTAGGTCGTCGCCAGGATGGTGTGGACCAGGTTCCACTCGGCCTTCTTGGTGGCCAGGATCGCGTCACCGAGAGCCTCGTAGGTCTCGACCAGCGGAGCCGGGGTCTTGGCGTTCATTTCGTGATGGGAAGCGTGGGCGAGGCCGACGCATGCGACCGCCGCGACGACAAGGCAGACCAGGATTCCGGATCTCGACTTCATGGCACCCTCCTCTGTTTGTAGGTCTATTCCGGCGCCCGGATCTTACCCCGGAGCGACGAGTCCTCGCTCGTCAAAACGACCCGGCGGGTGACAATCCCGTCTTCACCCGAGCCCGGCCTGTCGGAAGCGCTTGAAAGTGGCGCGAACGGCCTCGACCGATGCGTCGAGGTCCCGCTTGCCGTGGGCGGTCGAAACCGCTCCGAGGCCGGAGCGGACCGACACCCCCGCAAGCAGCATCGTTGATTTCACCAGCCGCTCGCCGAGGGTCGGATGCCTGCACTCGGCAAGCTCCTCCGGACACGACGGCGGGGCGGCGCCATCGCGGGACGCGTACCACATCACCAGCGAGCTCCCGGGAAGGGCGCCACCGGGCGCCGCCGTGACCACAATCGGGATCCCGACGTCGTCGGCAGCCCGCATCACGCCCCGGCGGGCGCGATCGCCGAGAGCGGCGAGCTGCGGGTAGATCTCTCCCTCGTTTTCCAGCAGGTAGCGTAACTGGGCGCGGGCGGCCACCAGCGACAGCTCGTGAGCCGAGTACGTCCCCCCCTCGAACTTCACCCGCCCACTCCGTCGGGTGCACAGGTCGAGGACGTCGCGGCGACCGGCGACCGCCGCCACCGGCATCCCGCCTCCCAGGATCTTGCCCAGGATCAGCAGGTCCGGGCGCACCCCGTAAAGCGCCGTGCAGTCCCCGGCGCGAAAGCGGAACGCGGTGATGATCTCGTCGCACAGAAGAAGCGCCCCGTGCTTTTCGGTCAGGGCGCGGGCCTCCCGGAGGTACTCCGGCGTCGCCACCATGCCGCCGCCGGCGCCCAGGATCGGCTCGACGACGAAGCACGCGATGCGGTCGCCGGCGCTCGCGAAGGCGCGGCGCAGGTCATCGAGGTCGTTGAACCGGGTGAGAACGATTTCCTCTTGGGCGCCCGCCCACAACCCCTCGGACTCGATGTGGTCGAAGGACGAGCCGCGGATGCTGACGCCTTTCAGTCCGAAGGGCTGACTGCCGTGCCACCCACCGGCGACCTTGAGCACGCGGTCGCGGCCGGTAAAGGCACGGGCGAGCATCGTGGCGTAGAAGGTTCCCAGGGAGCCGCTGGTCGTCAGGCGCACCGTCTCGGCGCCCGTCGTTTGGCAGATCAGCTCGCAGACCTCGCCCTCGACCGCGTGCACCATCCCGCTCTGAAGGCCGCGCCCATCGGAGAGCGTCTCCACCAGCGCCTCGCGGATGACCGCGGGGTTGTGGCCGAGCACGTTGGCGAAGTGGCCCTGCCAGTAATCGACGATCCGGTGCCCGTCGAGATCCTCGATGACGGGCCCCGCGGCGAGACGGGCCACCGGCATGAACGGATCGTTCCAGCGGATGGCGTGGCTCGTGCCGTCGAGCACCCGGCCTCCGCCGTCGTCGTACCACGCCCGCGACCGCGGAAACCGCCGGGCGTACTCTTCTTCGAGCCCGGCGCGGAACCTTCGAAGCTTGTCGTCCATCCCACCCCGGATGTTACCGTTCCCGGACCGGCCTTCCCTAGCGGAATCGAGTCGTTTCCGCCACTTCGATCGTGGGCCGGTCTTGTCTTGACCGATCTCGCGGGTGTGCGTACAAAGAGGACGGTGGTTCCTGCACCTTCAGGGGAGACTCCGTGAAAACTACCGTGCGGCTCATGGCTTTTCTGGCAATCGTGGTGCTCGTTGTGTCCGCCGGCGACCTCCGTGCGGCGGGTCGCGGCGAGCCGGGGCCGGTCTTTCCGGCCCGGATCGCTCTCGCCGACGAAGAGGCCGACCTGCGGCTCCTCCACGAGATGGACCTGGATATCGACGGGGTGTCCTACGGCGAGGCCCGGGTCTATCTGGTCCGCGAAGAGCTCGACAAGCTCCGGGCGCTCGGATTCGACGTCACCGTCCTTCCCGACGAGGCCAAGGCCATGGCCGACCGCGAGAAGGCAAGGCGTGAGACCGCGATCGACAGCGGGGAGCCCGTCTACCACACCTACGACACGCTCACCAGCGAGCTGGCCGCTCTCGCCGAGCAGTACGACGGCGACCCCGGCCCGGACATCCTGCGCGTGTCGAGCATCGGACAGTCGGTCCAGGGCCGCGAGCTGTGGATGGTGCAGATTTCATTGAACCCGGACGCGGAGGTCGACGAGACCGAGTTCGCCTACATCTCCTCGATGCACGGCGACGAGGTCGTCGGCAAGGAGCTGTGCTTCGACCTCATCGAGTACCTCACGAGCAACTACGGCACCGACTCGCGTGTGACCGACCTGGTGGACAACACCGATATCTGGATCTTGCCTTCGATGAACCCCGACGGCACCGCGCTCCATCAGCGCTATAACGCCAACAACTACGACCTGAACCGCAACTTCCCCGACCAGTTCATCGACCCGGTCAACACCCCCGACGGTCGACAGATCGAGGTCCAACACGTGATGCAGTGGGCCACGGAGCACTCCCCGGATCTCTCGATGAACTTCCACGGCGGCGAGCTGGTGATGAACTACCCCTTCGACAGCAACCCCGAGAGTGAGCCGGTCTTCAGCCCGGCCCCCGATCCGGACCACGACTTCTATTACTCCATCAGCCGGACCTACGCCGACAACAACCCCCCGATGAAGGCGAACAACTCCCACCCGGCCTTCGACAACGGGGTGACCAACGGCGCCGACTGGTACGACGTCAACGGCGCCCTGCAGGACTGGGCCTACGTCTTCCACGGCAACTACCACGTTCTGAACGAGGTGAGCTACGACAAGTGGCCGGCCGCATCCACGCTCCCGACCTTCTGGGCCGAGAACCTCGAGTCGATGCTGTCCTACATGGAGCGGGTCCACGAGGGTGTTCGCGGCCTCGTGACCGACGCCGATACCGGCCTTCCCGTTCACGCCCAGATCCTCACCGACTCCAACCCGATTCCGATCTACACCGACCCCGACGTGGGGGACTACCATCGCGTGGTTCTCCCCGGCACCTACAGCCTCCAGGTCTCGGCCGACGGGTACGAGACCCAGGTCTTTCCCGTCACGGTGATTGAGGGACCGGCGGTGCGTTACGACGTGGCGCTACAGCCGCTGGGAACCAACCTGCAGCACATCGGAACCCGCGTCGAGGACGGGCCGTCGGGCGACGGCCTCCTGACTGCTGGCGAGGCCGCCGATCTGGCGGTGACCCTCAACAACGCCGGCGCCGCGGCGACGGGGGTCACCGGCACCCTGGTGCCCACCGGCTGGTTCACCGAGGTGACGCGTGAGACCGCGACCTTCGGGGACATCGGACCGGGCGCCAGCGTCGAGTCCGACGCTCCTTACTACGGCCTGACGGTCGATCCCGCGATCCCGGCGGGCCACAAGGCCGGCTTCGCGATCGAGTGGGCGACGGCCGAAGGGGCCTCGGGAACGTCGGCGCCGTTCTTCCTCGACGTCGGGGCCCCTACCTGTGAGTCGACCCCGGCGACCGACGTGCCGCAGGACATCGCCGACTACCAGTGGACGAACAGCCAGATCTCCGTCGCCGCGAACCTCGAGATCGACGAGGTTCGCGTCGCGGTCAACGTCCAGCACACCTACATCGGAGATCTCTGGCTCGTCCTGACGTCGCCCGAGGGAACGGAGGTCGCGCTTCACAAATGGACCGGCGGCTCGGCCGATGACATCGTCGGGACCTACGGCGTCGATCTGACACCTTTCGAACCGCTGTCCACGCTGCTCGGCGAGTCCTCGATGGGAACCTGGCAGCTCGCCATTCACGACAACGCCGCTGGCGACACCGGGGTCCTGAACAGCTGGAGCGTGGAGATCTGCGCCAATCCGGAGGAGACCTCGACACCCGAGATGCGGTTCGGCGACTTTTCGGTGGATGCAGGGGACGTGACCCTGCGATGGTGGCCCTACCCGGGGATGACGTCGTACCACGTCTACCGCTCCAACGACCCGACGTCGGCCGGGACCTTCGTCGAGGTTACGTCCGAGGATCCCGACGACACCGACACGATCTTCGTGGACACCTCCACCGACCCGCTCGTCTACTGGCTGGTCACCGCGGACGGCCCCCAGGGCGAGGGTCCCATGGGGCACTTCGAGCAATAAACCGCCGTCGGCGCGGCCTTCGTCCTCGACCCATCTGACGGATTAGGGACTGAAACAGTCTCGATTATTTGGGCCGATTCCGGCCCAAGTAGTTCATTTTCAATAGTTTAGTTACGATCACCTTCTTGAGGTGGTCCGCTTGACGGGCCGATGCGATCGCTGTACTGTAGTAGTGTATTAGTTAGGCAATACACATGAGCAAGCCACTTTCAATCCTGATGACGATCTTCCTGCTGGTCGTTCCAAGCCTGCTGACCGACCGCTGCACGCCCGAGACCCCGACGGTCCAGCCATGCACCTGGGTAGGCGCCGCCGGACCCTCGGTCCCGGCCGGATCCGCCGGGCAGGAGATTCCTCCATTCGAGCGTGGCCAAGGCCGGTCGGTTTGGAGCGGCCCCGCGAGGTGGGTGTTCGTGGCTCAAGGCCTCGTGGTGTCGATCGTGAACCGGGTTGTGCTGGGTTCCGCATGGGAGACGAAATGACGGCAGCACCCAGGAGCACCGGGAGGACGGCATGGTCGACCTGCTGATCGTCGTCGATCCGCACAGCGGCGTGCCCGTCTACCGGCAGCTGATGGACCAGGTGAAGTTCCACGTTGCCAGTGGACTCCTGGCACCGGGGGACGAGCTGCCCTCCACGCGCGCGCTCTCCGCCCAGCTCGGGGTGAATCCCATGACCATCAGCAAGGCCTACAGCTTTCTCGAGCGAGACCAGGTCGTCGAGAGGCGCCCCGGCCGCCCGCTGGTGGTGAAGAAGATCGAGGGAGAGCTCATCCGCGATCGCAAGGGCGAGCAGCTGCGGGAGAGCCTGGCGTCGACGGTGACGATGGCGAAGCAGCTCGGCATCGACCGCGACGAGGCCATCGCCATCTTCAGTGATCTGCTGCGCGACGACGAAGGGGAGACGAAGTGATGAACGTTCTCGAGTTCGACAACATCCACCGGGCCTACCGGCGCGACGCCGACGTGCTCGCCGGCGTCGGCTTCTCGGTCGAGTCCGGAGAGGTCGTCGGCCTTCTGGGCAAAAACGGAGCCGGAAAGACGACGCTCTTGCGCATTGCCATGGGGATGATCGAGCCCCAGCAAGGCTCCGTGAGGATCTTCGGTCTCGACCCCCGCAAGGCCCCGGTCGAGATCAAGCGCCGCGTCGGCTACGTCTCCGAAGACCAGATCCTGCCCTCCTTCATGAGCGTCGAAAAGGTGGTGCAGCTTCACCGAGGGCTGTTCCCGGAGTGGGACGACTCGATGGCGCGCGATCTGCTCGAGCGCTTCCGGCTCTCGCCCAAGGTGAAGATCAAGACCTTGAGCAAGGGGCAGGCCCGTCAGGTGGCGCTGGTCTGCGCGGTCTCGCACAAGCCGGAGCTTCTGATCCTGGACGAGCCCGCCGGCGGGCTCGACCCCGCGGCGCGCCGCGAGTTCCTCGAGACCTCGATCGAGCTGCTCAACGTCGCCGGCACCACGATCCTGTTCTCGTCGCATTACATGACCGACGTCGAGCGCATGGCCGGACGGGTGGTCATGATCCACGAGGGGCAGCTCCTTATTGACAGCTCGCTCGACGACCTTCGCGAGGGCTACTGCCTGGCGCTGATCCCTCGGGATTCGGACGTCTCCCTCGACCGCCTGCTCGGCATCGAGGGCTGCGTCGGCGGGCGCGTCCGCTCGGAAGCGGTCCGCGCGGTCTTCACGCTGGACCCCGCGGCCTGCGAGGCCCTCCTGACCCGCGAGCTAGGTGTCAGCGGCGCGCGCTGCGCGACGGTCGGTCTCGAGGAGATCTTCATCGAGCTGGCAGGGAGCGACTCGTGACCTTCGACCTGCTTCGCCGCGACCCCTCCGTCCAGGCGCTGCCGAAGTGGTTGCTCATCGCGCCGCTGGCCGCCAGCGTCCTGGAGGGGGTCCGGACCCTGGTCTTCGGAATGCGCCTGTGGCGATCCGGCGGCGAGGGAGCGCCGCTGCCGGCCGACCTCCTCTTGCTGACCTTTATTCTGTGGCTTCCGGTCGCGCTGTTTCTGCTGTTCGGGCGGACCGGTCAGCGCTGCACGAGGTTCGACCTGGGTATGCCGCTGTCGGCCCGCAGGCTGTGGAGCGTCCACCTGCTGGCCGTGACCCTGTCGTCACTGGCGGTGCTGGTCGCGACCTCCGCGATCGTCCGGCTTCGAGACCGTCTCGTAGGCGCCATGTTCGACGAGGTCATCGTCCCTCCGTCAAACTTGCTCGGCCTGGCCCTGCCGCTCGTCGCGGGTGTCGTGCTCGCGATCGTGATCCTGCAGGGTCGGGACCCCAAGGTCTACGCGACGTCCGCGCGACGGGGCAACGCCGCGTTCGCCGTGGCAACGCTGGTCGCGCTCTACGGGCTGGTCGCGGTGCTCGCATGGCTCCCGCCGGCCGTGAGCCTGATCCCCGTCGCGTTCGCCATCCTCCTGGGCCTGCACTCTCACCGCTCGCTTCCGACCGCCTTCACGACCGTTCCCCTGGAGGCGCAAGACGGTAGCGCTGCCATCGACGTCGGCGCCGGCGCGGCCTGGTCCTCGGCACGACCGCGAGGCGGTTTCGCGGAGAGGCTCAGACGCAACCTGTCGATCTTCCACATCCTCTCCCGGGGGGTCGCGCCCGGGCAGCTCATCGAGATCCCCGCCCTGCTGGCATTCGGCTACCCGTTCATCTTGCTTTGGGGGGTGCTGGTCTCGGGCGTGGCCTTCGCCGAGGACTTCCGTTACTGGATGCTGTTCCTGACGGCCTACCTGCTGTACGCGTTCCTGCCCGCGCCCATGGTGCAGCTCTACGCGCTCGACTCCCTCCCGATCTCCCGACGTCGGCTCTTTGCCTTCATCGTTCTGCCCTTGCTGATTCTGATGTCGCTCGGTTACGGCGCGGGCTGGACCCTCGGGAGGTTCCTGAAAGAGCCGGCGCCACAGGTCAGGTTCCAGGAGGCCGTCTCGGAATCGTTGGTTCCGCCGTATCCCTTCCAGCCCGCCATGGTCCGGGTCCCGGTGGAGCACTGCCGGGTCGCGTGGGACGGAAAGCCGCCGGAAAGCGGCTCGCCGTGGGGTGAGTCCCACCCGGCGTGGACGATACCGCTGATCAAGGGGGGGACCGCGGTTCTCTACTCACCCTTCAGCACACCGGAGGGCGCCTCGCCCGAGTTCGTCGCGCTCCAGATCAGCCGGGCCGTCGAGGCGGTCTACGGCAGGTCGTTGGAACCCTCCGAGATCATGCGCCGTCACCTCGAGGTCGACGATCAGGGCGTGGTCGTTCCGAGCAAGTCCGTAGGGCTCACGCTGCTGCACGACTACCCTGAGCTCACCGCACCCCGCGCGGTCTCGGCGTTCCCGGTGTTCATGCTGATCACCACCGTGCTCTACCTGTTCACCTCGTGCCTCTACCTGCGCACCTACCGCGTCACGGTGTCCCACGGTCGCCGGATGGTGATCTTCTTCGTTCTGGGAGGCTGGCTGTTTGCCATGCACCTGATCCTGACCGCCCTGTTCATTACCCGCGTGGTCCGGGAGACGGTCGTCTCCGGCCTGTTGACGATCTTCGTCCAGAGACTGACGGCCTTCCTGCCCGGCGGGACCTTCGCGGTGTGGATCGTCTGCGCCCTCTTGTCCTGGGCGGCGTACCGCGTCGCCGAGTCCGAGTTCGAGCACGTCGAGGCCCCCGTGCCACGCGGGAAGCCGGACGCGTGAGGAGGAAGTCATGCCCGTGAAACCGATCGTCGTGGCCGTCGTGTGGGTGATCGCGTTCTCTCCGGCGGCAGTCGCGGCGGACCCTGCCGAGTCACCTTCGATCGAGCGGCAGCAGAGCATCAACCTCGAGTCGTTCGATCACGTCTGGACGACGATCCGCGACAGCCACTGGGATCCGGAGATGGGCGGGATCGACTGGGAGGCCATCCGGGACGAGCTGCGCCCGAAGGTCGAGCAAGCCACCGACCTCGCGGCGGCCCGTGCCGTGATGGACGAGATGATCTCCCGGCTCGAGCTGTCCCACTATTCAATCATCCCCGCCGAAGCCTACGAGCTGCTCGGCCTTCCGGAGGGGCAGGGGGCTCAAGACGGTTGGGCGGGCATCGACGTCCGCGTGATTGACGGCCGGCCACTGGTGACCTCGGTCGCCGAGGGTTCTCCCGCCGCCGAAGCGGGTGTGCGGCCCGGCTGGGAGATCGCCCGGATCGGCGACGACGAGGTCGCGTCCTCCCTCGAGCCGATCGCGGCTGAGTTCGAGGACACGTTGTACCTCGACTACGTGCTCGCGAGTGTCGTCATGGGACGGCTGCGTGGGCCCGTCGGAGACGAGATCGCGCTTGCTCTTCGTGACGGTGCGGACCGGAACGTCGAGATCGACGTGACCTTTGCGGAGCAGCGCGGCGAGAAGGTCCGGATGGGCTACCTGCCACCGAGACACGTCTGGATCGACACGGCTCATATCGACGAGACGGTCGGCTACGTCGCCTTCAACATGTTCATCGACCCGGGCCGTCTGATGCCGGTCTTCAACGAGGCCATGGAGTCGTTCATGAACGCCGACGGCCTCGTCATCGATCTCCGCGGCAACCCCGGCGGGATGCCGGGCATGGCCATGGGGATGGCGGGCTGGCTGATCTCCGAGAAGAGCCGGCGCCTGGGCACGATGATCACCCGCGACACCGAGCTCAAGCTGATCGTCTTCCCGCGTCCGAAGACCTACTCGGGTCCGGTCGCCGTTCTCGTGGACGGGCTCTCCGGGTCGTGTTCGGAGATCATGGCCGGCGGGCTCAAGGACCTCGGGCGGGCTCGTATCTTCGGGAGCCGCACCATGGGCGCGGCCCTGCCCTCGGTGATCGAGAAGCTGCCCAACGGCGACGGCTTTCAGTACGCCTTCGCCAACTACGTCTCGGAGGGCGGTGAGGCGCTCGAAGGCGTCGGCGTCATCCCGCACGTCGAGGTCGCACCCTCACGCGATGCCCTGGTCTCGGGACGGGACCCGGTGCTCGACGCTGCCGTCGCCTGGATTCGCGGGGAAAGAGCGTCGCGATGACTCACTTACGACAAACAGGAGAACACGCCATGAACTATCGGACATCGAAGATGATCGTCTGTCTCGGGATCGTCGCGATCCTGGCCACCGGGGCCTTCGCCGGTGACTCGGAAGAAACCCTTCCGCCGGCCGAAAAGATCCTCGACGCTTACGTCGAGGCCACCGGCGGCACGGACGCCTACGACCAGGTCTCCAACCGCGTGACCCGCGGGTCGATGGCCCTCGTCGCGCAGGGCGTTTCGATGGACCTGACCCTCTACGCCTCCAAGCCCGGCAATCTCTTCATGATCGTCGAGTCGGACGCGACCGGGAAGATCGAGAAGGGCACCGACGGCGAGGTGGTGTGGGAAAGCTCCGCCATGATGGGCCCCCAGATCAAAGAGGGTCAGGAAAAGACCGACTTTCTCCGCGAGGCGATTCTCGACAAGTACGCTCGCTGGCGGGAGATCTACGCCGATGCGGAGTGCGTCGGCGTCGAAGCGGTCGAGGGAGAACCGGCCTACAAGGTCATTCTGACCCCGAAGGACGGGCGTCCCCAGAGCCTGTACTTCGATCAGGCGTCGAAGCTCCTGGTCAAGGTCGCCCTGACAGTCGAGAACCCGATGGGGGTCATCCCCGTCGAGACATTCCTCGGGGATTACCGGAAGGTCGACGGCCTCTTGCTTCCGTACGCCGTGAGAGTCGTCGTGATGGGTCAGGAACGGTTGATGACCACCGAGAGCATCGAGCAGAACGTCGATCTTCCCGAAGATCGTTTCGGGCTTCCCGATGAGATCCGCGCCCTGATCGATGACGAGCCGAGCGAGGCCCCGCAAGCCGGCTAGTCGGGGGCAGCCGGGTTACTTGCCGCGGTGCTTCTTCGGCAGCAGCAGTGAGCGCACCGGGGCCCGCGAGCGGAAGCGCTTCATCCGCACGAGGCGGCTCATGGCGCCGGTCCGGCGGTGGCGGTGCTTTCCGTGAAGGTACTCGAGGGCGGTCTCCGAGACGTCCTTGGCCTCGCCGTCGTACGGGAAGGAGAACAGGGGCGCCTCACCGGCCTGGTCGTCGAACGACACGAACCGCTGCCGCGACATCTCCCGCAAGCCCGGGGTCCCGTGGTTCTGCCCGATGCCGCTGAGGCGATAGCCCGACCAGGTCGCCGCGGGCTCTCCGAACGAGTACAGCACGTCGTTGATCGTCACGACGCCGGCCGGTAGCCCGACCATCATCCGCTCGGCCTTGTCTTCTGACTTCGTCCAGCCACTCGCCGTCAGCGCGTAGTCGCAGTCGCTGGCCAGCAGGATCGCTCGCTCGATGCTGTCCACCACCACGATGGGAATGACGGGCCCGAGTGTCTCCTCGCGCATCAGCCGGCATTCGTTGGTCGGTCCGAGCAAGACCGTCGGAGGGTAGTAGTAGCCCGGGCCGTCCGGAAGAATCCCGCCCTTCAGCAACCGCGCGCCACCTTCGAGAGCCTCGGTCACCTGCGAGTGGACCACTTGCCGGCGCTCGTCGGTCAGCAGCGGGCCCATCTCGACCTCGTCGGTCACGGGATTGCCCACTCTCACGCGGTCGACTTCCTGCACCACGCGATCGATGAACGCCGAGGCGATGCTCTCTTCGACGTAGACGCGCTCGATGGAGCCGCAGTTCTGACCACTGTTGGCCAGTGCGCCCCACACCACGCCGCGGGCGGCTCGCCCGACGTCGGCGTCGCCGGCGACCACCGACGGGTGCTTGCCGCCCAGCGACAGGACCACCGGACGCAGCGCGCAGCCGGCTGCCGCCATGACGTGTCGGCCTGCATCCACGCTGCCGGTCAGGAAGGCCTTGTCGACCTTGGGGTGCGCCACCAGGCGGATCGCCTCTTCGGGCAGGGCGGGCACGACGTTGACCAGCCCTGCCGGGAAGCCCGACTCCATGCACAGCTCGCCGATGCGTAGCCCGCTCATGGGCGTTTGCTCCGACGGCTTGAGCACCACCGCGTTGCCCATGGCCAGCGCCGCGGCCACCTGGATCAGCGGCGTGGCGAAGGGCAAGGGGGACGGCGTCACCAGCGCGATCACCCCGATGGCGTCATAGAGGTAGTGCGCGCGCTTGTGCGAGTAAAACGGGTGGCGCGGATCGACCTTGAGGCCCGCGTGATAGCGCTCCGCATAACCGATGATGAACTTCAGGTGGTCGAGAGCGGGCAACACCTCGAGGTTGAAGGCCTCGAGCATGGGCTTGCCCTGCTCCTGGGCGACCAGCTTCGCGATCGACCACGCGTTCTCGTGAATCAGGTCGGCGAGCCGTCGCAGCTTGCGGCCCCTCTCCTCGAAGGGCACGCTCCGCCACAGGGCCAGCGATCGAGCCGCCGAATCTCCGGCCTTGTCGATGTCCTCGGCCCGCGCGTAGGCGATCTGCGCGAACGGCGTCCCGGTCGCGGGGTCGATCAGCAGCGCGGGATGGGCGTTTCCACCCGCCCGTTCGCCATCCACCAGCGGGTGGACGGTCGTCAGGTCGTGCTCGCCCTCATCGGAACGAAAGTCCCCCTGGATGACGCGGGAGGCGCCATTTTCTAACTCAGCGTTAAGCATGCCGGGAATATAGGTCCGTGAAGCCGCAGAGGCGAACCGGCTTTCCGACCCCCGGGGTGCATGAAGGTGCCGCCCCGGAAACCTCTGATTATCAGTACCTTAGGTCCTGCAGCCCCGGCGACACTCCGAGGATCGGGGTTCGGCGCTCCACCCGCGCAAGCGCTATAATCGTCATTTCCCACGGTGTACGGGACCGGGTCGCGTGTTCCGCGCGCCGAACGGTTCCATCGGCGGCGAGGCGGCGGCTCGCCTCGCCGACCCGCCACTCGAAGCCGCGCCAAGGACCGTCATGCGACCGACCGAGATCAACGAGTTCCTCCAGCAGGATGTCATCGGGCAGGAAGAGGCGTTGCGCTTCGTCTCGGTGGCGATCTTCAAGCACTTCCAGGGCGAGCCCTACGGCAACCTCCTGCTCCTGGGCAACTCGGGAACCGGCAAGACGACCATCATGCGCGCCATGGAGCACCTCTATCACTCCAAGGAAGAGTTCGCACAGTACCGCACGGTCGTCATCATGAACGCCAACACCCTGTCCACCGATGAGGGCCTGATCGACACGCACAGGCTCTTCGACCGTCTGGAGGAGCGTGCCCGACAGCTTCTCGGGCCGGATGCCGCCTCGGACGACATCCGCATCTACATGCAGCACGCCACGGTCTGCATCGACGAGATCGACAAGGTTTCCGGAATCGTCGGCGGCAAACCCTACGTCACGGGGCTCAACATCCAGCAGGCGTTGCTGACCCTGATCGAGGGCGAGAAGGTCCTGCGCGATCTGACGGTCACCAAGGATGGGGTTCCGGAGCGCACCTCGGTCGAGATCAACACGGGGCACATGTTGTTCCTGGGCGCCGGGGCCTTCGAGACTCTCTACGATCAGGTCTTCACCCGGGTCACCTCGCCGACCAGCCGCGTCAAGCTCCCCACCGAGACCGTCTACGAGGACGGCGAGGTCGATATCCGAGAGGTCTTCCACCTCAGGGATCACTTCAAGCAGGAGGATCTCTTCGACTACGGGATGCAGCCCCAGTTTCTCTCGCGGTTCGACAACGCCCTCATTCTGGAGGACCTTCACGCGGGTATCCTGAAGCGGATCTTCCTGGAGCCACGTGACAGCGTCTTCAAGGCCTCGAAGAACTTCTTCCGGAAGTACGAGATCGATCTGGAGATCACCGACGGGGCGACTCGGAAGATCTCCCAGGAAGCCTCCTTTCGAAGCCGCATCGGCGCCCGCGCGCTGAAGGCGGTGTGGGGACGCGTCATCAAGCCGTTCGAGTACGATCCCTTCGCCCAGGAACAAGTCAAGAAGGTCGGGAAGGGCTACCGGCTCGTGATCGACGAGGAGGTTGTCGTCCGCAATCTCGAGGCCTCCGTCGGGTAGTCCATGCGATCTGCGGCGACCTCCGGAGCCATCCTGCGATTCGCGGCGGGCGTCCTCGGCAGCACCGTGGCGGGATGGATCGCATTCCGAGGCGACGTCTTCAACGTCTCCAGTCCCGCGTTCCGGTGCATCACGATCGGCGTTCTGGCCGCGGCCATCCTGGCCATGGTTCGATCCGGCTACACGGTTGGGGCGTTGCGCCTCGTGGCGGCCTTCGCGGTGCTGTGGTTCGGCGCGACCTGGCACTCGGGGCCGTTCCCCGCGCTGGCCATGGCGGCATGGGGCGCATCCATCGGACTGGGCCTGTTCCTGGCGGCCGTCTTCTTCGACCTCCTGGCCCAGCTCGGCATCCGATTCGGGAAGTTCCTCGTCATCGGACCGATGCTCGGAGGGCTCTACTTTGCCGCAACGCCGCTCTCGAGCCTCGTGGCGGTCCAGCCCCAGGGCATGCTCCGTTCCCTGTGGTGGAATGCGTTTCTCGGGATCGTCATCGGGGACGGGATCGGCTTGGCGGTCGAGGTCATCGAGCTGTTCATCGCGCCGACGCCGTCCGATCCCGTGGGAGTGGCCCGAGTCGATCCTGGTCCGGTGGACCAGGCACCGTGAGGAGAGCGCCATGAGCGATACCCATCCCGTTCTCGAGCTGATCCACACCAGGTTGTCGACCGAGCGGTTCGAGCCCGGGCCCACGCTTTCGGAGGACGAGATCCGCGAGCTGATCGAAGACGCGATCCAGGCTCCGTCGTCGTTCAACATCCAGCACTGGCGCTTCGTGGCACTCAGGAATCCGGAAGAAAAGAAGCGGCTCCGCGCGGCCGCCTACGGTCAGGCCTTGGTCGAGGATGCGGCGGTCACCTTCATCGTTCTGGGCGACGTCCGCGGGCACGAGAAGCTCGCCGGCATCCTGCAGAGCTCCGTCGACGCCGCCGTCATCAGTCGCCGCAAGGCGGACCGCTGGGTCGAGATGAGCGACAAGATCTACGCCGACGGGCAGCTGGCCCGGGACGAGGCGATCCGCTCGGCGACCCTCGCCGCCATGACCCTGATGCTGGCCGCCTCCGCGCGCGGGCTCTCCTCGGCGCCCCTGATCGGGTTCGATCCCGAGCGCTTGCAGAAGGAGTTCGCGATTCCCGAGCACTGCCTGCCGGTCATGCTGGTGTGCGTCGGCCGTGCCGCCGAGGGAAACCCGGCCCGCAAGGTCCGCATGGGAGCCGATCGGGTTCTGGCCTTCGATCGCGGGCGCGTTTTTTGACTTGCGGTCGACGCCGCGGTCACATCATGGCGAACGACGAGCGGTCGCCCAGCAAGATGCGGAACAGCGACTTGACGATCTCGATGTTGTTCGAGAGCAGGTCGAAGAAGTCTTCGGCGTCGATGGCCAGCACCAGGGTGTCCTGGGTTGCGGTGGCCGTGCCGCGCCTGAGCCGTCCGCTCAGGATCTCTCCTACTCCCAGAGGTCCGGTCGGCGCCACCGTCCGGCGCTCGCCGTCGCCCCCGTCGACACTGATCTCGCCGTTGACCACGCAGTACAACGCGTCCGCGGGCTCACTGGCCCGGTAGAGAACGTCGCCGGCCTTGAATCGCCGCTCGTTGGCAATGGCCGCGATGCGGACGAGCTCGTCGGCCGTGCAATACGAGAACAGCACGACGCTCTCCAGAAAAACTACCTTCTCGATGCTGGCGAGCTCGCTCAACGGTCGCTCCTCCCGCCCGGTTGGCGTCAACCGGGAAGTCTCAGACGAGTGACCACCCACTGGGCTGTCTCGCGAACCAGCGGGTCGGTCGCGGTCTCGCCGAGGTTCTGGACGTAGGGATACAGGTGAACCGCCGCGGTGGCGTAAACGGCGTGCACCGCGGCCGCCGCGAGCCACGCCGCCTCGGCATCGCCCTCGGTCGGAATCGACATCAATCGTCGAAGGCTCTTTTCTTTCGACTCGACCTCGATCCCGAACAGTTCGCGGGCGCGCTTGAATCGTTGCTCGTGGCGTTGATCTCCGATGGCGGTGAAGACCACCGAGCGTACCTCGCCGGTCAGCGTGTTGTCGAGGTACTCCAGGGCATGAGTTCGCCGCCCCGCGTCCTGGCCCACGAGCCCGCGGTACGCGGCCCAGATGTCCTTGGGGTTATGAAGGACCGCCAGCAGACGGAAGGTGGTGTCCAGCTGCGTGCTCAGCCGGTCGGTGAGGAGATGGTGAAGGAGCGTCGGCGGGCGATCGTCCCACACGATCCTCGGGCCCTGGAAACGCGCGTCGCTGTCGAGTCCGAGGCCGAACAGATCGGCGAGCTGCCGGAGGTACGTCCGGACCTCCTTGGACAGCCCGCGCCGCACCTCTCTTCGCAACACCGGGTCGTTTTCGAGGCCCAGGGCGCCCAGAGCCTCGATGACCTTGCGGCGCAGGAAGGTGTCGTCGGCCGCCAGGCTCCCCGCCAACGCTCGGCGGGCCGCGGCCGAGTCAAGCCGCGCGATCGTCTTCGGGATCGCGCGTCGCACCCAGACCTGCTCGTCCGGATCGTTCTGGAAATGCACCAGCGCCGGAATGATCTGCTCGCCGCAAGAAACGATGGCATTTCGCGCCTCGTGCTTGAGGCGACGGTGGCGCAGCGCCGAGATGAGGATCGGCGCGTAGATCGGATTGAACTCGTCGCGCTCGATCCGCGCCCGCGCGGACCGAATGGCTCGCCGCGCGACCCGGAAGTCCGAGTCGTACAGAAGCCGGATGAGGTGGGTCTCGAACATCGGATCGGGCACCTCACCCAGGACCCGAGCGGCCTCGAGTCGGGCTTCCCAGCGATCGTCGATCACCAGGGCCTCCAGCGACGTCGCGGCCTGAGCGGTGGCGTCATCGGAGTAGCCGGCGACCGCCGAGATGGCCGCCGCTCGAATGCGGATGTCCGGGTCCTCCAGCCTGGGAATCATCAGGGCGATGGCGTCGCTGCTCTGCAGGGCGGCCAGCGTGCGAACCGCCTCGACCCGGACCTCGATGCTGTCGTCGCTCAACGCGCGCTCGACCACCGTGATCGCATCCTGGCGGCTGCATGCGGCAAAGACCTTCAGGGTGCGGCCACGCACCGTCGGGTCGGGGTGGGAGAGCAGCAGTCGCGGCACCAGGTGGCCCTTGCTGTTCGACTCGAGCAGCTCCAGACTGTTGACCACCTGTCGGGGGTCGGTGCTGTCGAGGGCCTGGATCAGAAGCTCCAGGCTCGTGGCGTCGGACAGGTCGATCGGTGAGGCAGCGTTGACTTCCGTCGATTCCAGCCCTTCCCGAAACGATTGCACGTACTGCCGGCGCATCGCCACCGTGACGGCGAGCCACACGGCGATGAGACCGAGGGTGATCCATCCGGCCTGGATCGGAGACATCCACTTGAAGTACACCGGGATCAACAACAGGGCTGCGGTTCCCTTACCCAATCGCTGGATGAAGACGTCGATGGTCGCCTTGGCCTTCAGTCGTGCGCGCGACGGGACGGGCAGGAACAGCAGCTCACGGGTCGCCTGGTCGAGGGAGTAGCGCAGGCCGTTCTCGCCGACCTTGAGGCTCAAGGCGGCAGCCAGCAACAGCATCGGCGCAAACGCGGCGGCTCCCAGAATCGCGACGGTCCCGAACGCCATCGTCACCGGCAACACGCGGGTGGCGAAGCCGATGCCCAGGCGGCGGTGGATCCGGGAGGTGAACAGCAACTGGAAGACGAGGGCCGATATGCCCATGATCGAATAGAAATTGCCGAAGAACTGGGCGCGCTGGTCGAGCGTGGACCTCGACTGTTCCACCGCGTCGCTGAACTGGACGTCCACCACCTGGGCGACCATCACCGTCAGCAGCATGATGGCCGCGACCAGCTGCAGGTGCCGGGACTGCATGATGGCCTGGAAGCCTCCCTTGGCCTCCTCGAGCTTCCCGAGACCCGCGGCCCCGGCGATGCTGGAATCCTCGCTGGTGCGGTACCTCTGGATGACGTAGATCAGCCCACCGGCGATCACCAGGATCGCCGCGGCCACGAACAGGGCGGCATAGGTGCCCACGAATCTCGCCGTCAAGGCGGCGACCTGGCCCCCGGCGATGCCGCCGAGCAGTCCCCCGGCGCCGATGAAGGCGAACAGCCGCTTGGCCTGTCGGGGGTCGAAGACGTGGTTCGAGTAGGACCAGAACTGACTGACGTTGAGAACGTAGACGATCGAGATCCAGACGTAGAAGACCACCGGCACCCATTCGGTCTCCATCTGTAAGAGGAAGAAGAACCCGACCAGGGAGGCGGCGACCAGCAGCGATGTCACGGCGATCAGGTGGTGGCGCGGTACGCGATCCACCGAGCGGCTGTACATCAGAAGGATCGGCAACGAGCACACCGCCACCAGGAAGTAGACCAGGGGCAGGGCCTGGGCGCCGAGCTTGTCGATGTACTCCGCCTGCCGCAAGGACTTGGTGGCGTACTGGAACGTGATGATCAGAAAGAAATAGAGGAACAGCAGCAGGGCGGGCGCGCCCTCGCCGGGGCGCAAGTCAACACCCAGCTTCGATACCAGACGACGCCACGCCGAGTCGCCGACGGGTCCGGTCACCGCCGGCGAGCGTCCGCTCGTTTCAGACACGAAGCCACCTTTTTCCGCAAAAAACTGCTGATGATATCCTCGGCCATGATATTCGATGGTCCGGGGTCGAGTCACGATAATTGGCCGGGAGGTGGTCCATCGGTTCGACGAACGGTTCCGTGAGGAATCTCCGG
>Ga0316191_10000085_pt1 | contig 47877 bp, 51 predicted proteins | sample Eddworburr2cm_MG_FD_204928 | JGI IMG/M metagenome (GOLD analysis project Ga0316191, IMG submission 204928) | Coastal sediment microbial communities from Maine, United States - Eddy worm burrow 2 cm | ecosystem: Environmental > Aquatic > Marine > Coastal > Sediment | place: USA: Maine...
CGCTGGTCGAGATGGCGCGGATGAATCACCAGCTCAGCCAGTCGCCGATTCTCGCTCTCAATGGCCTGTCGTTTCGCCTCAAAAGTGGCCCAGCGAGAGTCATCCACGAGTCCCAGTCGGCGCCCGGCAGGCGTCAGCCTTAAGTCCGCATTGTCTTCCCTGAGGATCAGCCGATGCTCCGCCCGACTGGTGAACATGCGATAGGGCTCGAGCGTGCCGCGCGTCACCAGGTCGTCGACCAGAACGCCAATGTACGCCTCATCGCGACGCGGCCACCAGGGTTCGGCATCCCTGACGCGTAAGCCGGCATTGATACCGGCCAGAATGCCCTGGGCTGCGGCCTCCTCGTAGCCGGTAGTGCCGTTGATCTGTCCGGCCAGAAACAGCCCCCTCAGGTGACGGCTCTCCAGGCTGTAGCGCAGATCCCGGGGATCGAAGTAATCGTATTCGATGGCGTATCCAGGCCGGGTGATATGGGCGTTACCGAAGCCCTCGATGCTCCGGACCATCTCGTACTGAACGTCGAAAGGCAGACTCGTCGAGATGCCATTCGGATAGACTTCGTGCGTGCTCAGGCCTTCCGGCTCCACGAATATCTGATGTGAGGTCCTGTCCGCGAAGCGTACAACCTTGTCCTCCACCGACGGGCAGTAGCGTGGCCCGACGCCGTCGATGACACCGGTGAACATGGGTGAGCGGTCCAGGGCGGCACGGATGATGTCGTGGGTCCGCTCGTTTGTCCGGGTGATGTGGCAAGGCAGCTGGCGCGGATGGTCGCTGCGCTTGCCGAGGAAGGAAAACACCGGCCGCGGATCGTCCCCGGGCTGTACGGTCAGTGTGGAGAAATCGATCGTGCGGCCGTCAATCCGTGGCGGTGTCCCGGTCTTGAGACGACCGACGCGCAACGGCAGCTCGCGAAGGCAGCCGGCCAGCCGTCGTGCCGGCGGATCGCCGGCGCGCCCGCCCGCATGGTTGCTCCCTCCCACGTGGATACGTCCGGCCAGGAACGTGCCCACGGTCAACACGACGCATGGGGCATGGAATCGCAGGCCCATCCGGGTCTGCACTCCGTTTACCCGATCGCCTTGGATCAACAGCTCATCGACGGCCTGCTGAAAGAGCGTGAGCCCACGCTGGTTCTCCAGCGTCTGGCGGATCGCCTGCCGGTACAGCACCCGGTCAGCCTGGGCTCGGGTAGCCCTGACTGCGGGGCCTTTGCGTGAGTTCAGGGTGCGGAAATGGATACCCGCCCTGTCGGCGGCCATCGCCATGGCACCACCGAGCGCGTCCACCTCCCTCGCCAGATGTCCCTTACCGATGCCGCCGATAGCGGGATTGCAGCTCATCTGACCGAGTGTGTCGATGCTGTGGGTCAACAGGAGAGTCCGGGCCCCCATCCGGGCTGCCGCCAGGGCGGCCTCGGTGCCAGCGTGACCGCCGCCGACGACGATGACGTCGAAACTGTCCGGATGGTTCATGGGTGCGTGCCAGTCGAAGGGTAGCGGCCTATTCTATGGACCGGAGCAACTGGCGGCCAGTTCCCTGGACGAACGCATGCCCGGGAATACCGGGATAACTTCGTGACCCGGTTCAACTTTACATGCCCCGGCACGTCCGGCATGACCGTTAGTGAGAACCCCATCACATTAATCGGCCATAGCGTGGGTGATTCTCGGCCTCCAGACTAGGAAACACGCGCGTCGCAATAATGCCGCACGGCAGTTGCGGTGCAGCAAATGGCCCACAGGGATCCGTAGTGATGCTGCCAAAACTAGACTCCAGGCAGAGACTAAGGCTCCGTCGCTTCCGGATGGCGATGGCGGCCTACATCATGTGGGTATCTCTCGGGGTCTTCGCTTTCGTCACCGACAACCTTGAGATCAGCAAGGAAGTCCTGTTCGTCGTGCTCGGCGGAATTACGCTGACCAATCTGTATTTCTACGTCATGATCCGCAGCGGCCTGAACAAGCGCCTGAGTGATCCATCGATGACGGCGCAGCAGATCACTCTGGCGTTCTGCTGGGTACTGGTGCTGATGGTCGCCAGCTCGCAGGTCAGAGGCGCGATGATGATGGTGTACGTCGTCACGCTGCTGTTCGGAATCTTCCGTCTCAATCGGCGTGGCTTCTTCGCCATGACAGCGTTCGCTCTGACGGGCTACCTGGTCGTCGTCTACGCCGACTACAAGCTTTTCCCGGAACGGTTCGATGCTTCACAGGAAGCACTGCGGACCATGGTGCTGGCTGCCAGCCTGCTGTGGTGTTCCTGGTTTGCCAGCTACGTTGCCAGGCTGAAGGAGTCCTTGCGGACGCGTAATACGGAACTGCGGGAAGCGGTCACCAGCACCAGTCGAATGGCGACACGGGACCACCTGACCCAATCATTCAACCGGCGTTACATGATGGAATGCCTGTCCAGGGAGAAGGGTCGCGCCGAGCGAACCGGGTCCAACTTCTCTGTCTGCATCTTCGACCTCGACCACTTCAAGAGACTCAACGACAAGTATGGCCACCTGGTCGGCGACCAGGTCCTGACTTCATTTGCCTATCTGGCACGGCAAGCGCTCCGCGCTACCGACGTGATCGATCTGGATGGCGAGGGCCGCTGTTTCGGACGATTCGGCGGAGAGGAGTTCATCTGCCTGTTGCCCAGTACCGAAGAAGAAGGCGCCCGCAAGTGTGCCGAACGGCTGCGCAAGGAAACCGCCGAAGCCGAATTCGAGCCGGGCGTCGTCGTGACGCTGTCTGCAGGCGTGGCTGAGTTCATCCCCGGCGAATCGGTGGCAGACACCCTGCAGCGAGCTGACGAAGCGCTCTACCTGGCCAAGCAGACCGGCCGCAATCGGGTTGCATGCGCCAGCGGCATGACCGCCCCCGAAGTCGAAGCAGAGGACGACAAAGACAGCGAAGGCGATGTCGTCGTCCACGGCGTATTCAATCGCAACTCGAGTGCCAGCTAGCCGCGCTTACTTGCCGATACAGAAACTGCTGAAAATCTTGCCGAGCATGTCTTCGCTGCTGACCTCTCCGGTGATCTCTCCCAGCGATTGATTCGCCAACCTGAGTTCTTCCGCCACGATCTCGGGCGAGTGACCGCCTGCCAGCCTCGACTGCGCCTCCTTCAAGCTCAGCCCGGCCTGCCGCAGTGCGTCGATGTGTCGGGTACGCGCTGACAGGCAGGCACCAGCATGGGGCTCGTATCCCACGACCCTGGACAGATGGGCACGGAGATCCTCAAGGCCGCTGCCGGTGAGTGCGGATATCGCCATTACAGTCACGCCGTCTTGGTCCCGCACGATGCCCGGTGGCTCGCCGGTCAGGTCGATCTTGTTCCGGACAATCGTGCACGCCAAACCGTCGGGAAGATCCACCATGGGGTCGGCTCCAACCTCGTCCGCAGACGGTGCGCTCGCGTCGACGACCAGCAGGACCCGATCGGCATTGTCGATCTCTCGCCTGGCTCGGCGAATGCCCTCCGCTTCGACAAGATCCGCTTCGCCGCGGAGTCCCGCCGTATCGATAACATGCAGCGGCATTCCGTCGATAGAAATATGCTCCCGCAGCACATCGCGGGTGGTGCCCGGTAGATGCGTGACGATGGCGGTTTCTTGCCCCGTCAGTCGGTTGAGCAGACTCGACTTGCCGGCATTCGGCGGTCCCGCAAGTACCACCGATATCCCATCACGCAACAGCGTCCCCTGCCTCGCCGTCGCAGCCAACTTGTCCACGTCGGCGCACAAGGCATCACAGCGCCGCTGCACGGATTCGTCCGCCAGGAAGTCAATCTCCTCGTCGGGAAAGTCGAGGGCGGCTTCCACGAATACCCGCAACTCCAGGAGCTTCTCTGCCAGGATGTGCACCTGGCTGGAGAACTCGCCCCGCATGGAGCGAACAGCCGCTCTCGCCGCCTGTTCCGAGCCGGCCTCGATCAGATCCGCCACCGCTTCTACCTGCGTCAGGTCCATCCTGCCGTTGAGGAAGGCGCGGCGTGAAAACTCCCCGGGCTGCGCGAACCTGGCGCCGGTCTGAAGCAGTGTCTGCAGCAACAGATCAACGACGACCGGTCCACCATGACAGTGAAACTCGACGACATCCTCGCCGGTAAACGATGCGGGTCCCGGGAAGTAGATCAGCAGGCCCTGATCGATTCGACAGCCCTCAGGGTCACAGAAGCTGCGAAGGCTGGCCTGCCGCGGCGGCGCGATCTCTCCGGCGACTTTGGCGGCGATTTCCGCCGCCGCGTTACCCGACACCCTGATGACAGCGACCCCGCCACTCCCGGGCGGTGTCGCCGGGGCCGCGATGGTATCCGAGTCGGTTGGTAGCGTCATGGTGTTCGGTCCGCGGCGGCCGCAAGCCGTGTGCCGTTTCCTACTGCCGGCAGCAGGTCCTGATCCGGCATTGCTGCGCCAGATTCCTCTGTTGAGGATCACGCTCCATGCTCTGCCTCAGGCGTCGATGAGCTTGTTGATCCGCCACTGCTGCGCGATCGACAACAGGTTGTTGACGAACCAGTACAGCACCAGCCCAGCCGGAAAGAAAGCGAAGAACACCGTGAACACGATCGGCAGTGCCATCATGACCTTGGCCTGTACTGGATCCGGCGGGGCTGGATTCAGTCTCTGCTGGATAAACATGGTGATGCCCATCAACAACGGCAGAATGAAATATGGGTCACGTGACGAAAGATCGTTGATCCACAGCATGAATGGCGCCTGTCTCATCTCGACGCTCTCAAGCAGTACCCAGTAGAGCGCGAGAAATACCGGCATCTGCACCAGTATTGGCAGACAGCCCGAGGCAGGATTGACCTTCTCGCGCTTGTACATGTCCATCATCGCCTGGGACAGTGCCTGGCGATCATCCTGGAAACGTTCCTGCAAGGCCTTGATGCGCGGCTGCAGTTTTCGCATCTTCGCCATGGACTTGCCGCTGGTCTCGGACAACTTGTAGAAGACCAGCTTGATCAGCACGGTGAGAAGGATGATTGCCCACCCCCAGTTGCCGGTCAGTCCGTGTAATTTGCCGAGCACCCAGAAAAGCGGCTGGGAGATGATGGTCAGGAAGCCGTAGTCGACGGTAAGTTGCAGTCCGGGCGCGGTTTCCTTCAATTGCGCCTGCAGCTTCGGGCCGATGAACAAGGTCTCCTGGAAAACGGCTGTCTCTCCTGCACCGATCGTCCGGACCTCACCGATGGCTGTCAGCGTGTAGACCCCGTCCTTGAGCGTCGCGCGGTAGGCCGCCGGTCCATCAGCGGGCGGCACCGCCGCGGCCAGGAAATGGTGCTGGATCGACGCCAGCCATCCGCCTGTCGCGGTCGTGGAAACAGGTTCTTCAAACAAATCGTCGACATCGAGTTTCTCGTATTTCTCGCCGTCATACAGCACCGGGCCCCGGTACGAGTAGGTATCCACGTCCACCATGGAGCGCTCCAGAGGAACGTGCCGGCGTCGGAGTTGAACGTAACTCGCGCCATTCCATGGCTGCGTTCGGTCATTGGTGACCTCATAGCGGACATCGATATCGTATCGCCCACGGGTCAGCCGGTAGATTTTCCGAACCGTCAGGCCATCGCCGCTGCGCCAGGTCAATGGCACTTCCAGCACGTCCTGACCGTCCTCGAGCGCGAAGGCGTCTGCTTCGGCCTGGAACAACGCCTGATGGTTCGGCTCCGCGCCACCAGCGGCATCACGGAGTCCGCTGCGAAAGACGAAATAGTTGCCGGTCGAGGGATTAAGCAGCTGCACCGGCAGATCGGGTCGATCCTTTTTCACCGGGTACTCGGGCAGCAGTGCGGACACCAGATCAGCGCCACGAGTATCGAGCTTGAGTGCCAGTACATCCGTCATGATCGGGATGAGGCGCCCCTGGTCGGGGTTCCCCTGAGGTACCGCTTGCGCTTCCGCCTGATCCGGTAATCCCGGAATGTCCACAGGCACGTCGCGGGGAGCGGCCGCCGCCGTCTGATTGGCGGCGGCTGGCTGCTGTGCTACCGGCGGCTTATGATAGTCCTGAACCCACGCCTGCCAGGTCAGCCAGGCAACCGCTGCGAATGCGATCCAAACGAACAGACGTTGGTTTTCCATGAGTCAGGCAGCCCTTTCCGAAGCTTGACCGTCGACAATCTCGGGCACGGGATCGTGGCCACCGGGATGCCAGGGATGGCAGCGACCCAGACGTCGCATCGCCAGCCAGCTGCCCCGCAGGGGTCCGTGGGTGCGGATCGCGCCCATCGCGTATTCGGAACAGGTGGGGTGGAAACGGCAACTCCGGCCCAACAGCGGACTTAGGACAAGCTGATAGATCCGGATGAGTCTCAGCAGGATTCCGCGCATCGTTTCCCGATCCTTTCCCAATGAGCCTCGAGGCTCTCAGTGATCTTCCGGTTGCCTATGGCCGCGATTCCGGGCTTGGACATGACCACGATGTCTATGTTCGACAGCCTGGTCCTGTTTGCCCTGAAGCACTCACGGACCAGTCGTTTTACCCGGTTGCGGCCCGCAGCCCCGCCGGCGGATTTAACGGAGATGGCCAGTCCCAGCCGGCTGTCCGTACACCGTGTCTTGCGCGCAAGTACAGTGAACAACCGGTCTGAAGAACGGACGGGTTTCCGGAACACCCGATCGAAATCCTGTTTCGTCCGCAGACGCCTTGCCTGCCCGAAACGATAGTCTTCGATCTCATTGATGGCTGCAGACCCATGGCTGCCAGGTGGCTCAGGGGGTAAGACGAGCCCTGCCCTTGGCCCGGCGACGGGCAAGAATCTGCCTGCCGCTCTTGCTGGCCATACGTGCACGGAAACCGTGAGTGCGCTTGCGGCGCAGGTTGCTTGGCTGGAAGGTGCGCTTCATCGTTCCGCTCTCGGGTAACTGGGTTCTGGGGCATCGACGGTTTCTCCCGCCGACAAAAGGGCGGAAATCGTAAGGATCAGCCGGCTTTGTGTCAAGGCACGGGATCTCTGCTAGCGGGAAAAACAGCCTGTGGATAACCCACGGCAACAGGTATAGACTCACCGGTCCCCGTTCGACAATCATAATTACAATGGAGACCCAGAGAGGTGACCGTATCCCTTTGGGACAGATGCGTACAGCAGCTCCAGAGCGACCTGCCGGAACAGCATTTCAACACCTGGATTCGTCCACTCCAGGCCATAGAAGAACAGCGTGGCCTGCGCTTGCTGGCTCCCAATCGGTTTGTGGTCGATTGGGTCAGACAACACTTTCTCGAGCGCATCGTAGAGGTGACTTGCAACTGCTCTGAAGGTCGCGCCATGGATGTCACGCTCGAAGTGGGTACCCGCGGTCTGGCTGAGCCCAGCATCAAACAGGGACCCACCCACCGCCCGCCAGCCAAGGCGCCCGCCAGGCGTGTCGGAGGCCGTCTCAACCCGCTGTTTACATTCGAAAATTTTGTTGTGGGCAAGAGCAATCAGCTGGCCAGAGCTGCTGCCTACCAGGTCGGTGTTAACCCAGGGTCTGCCTATAACCCGTTGTTTATTTATGGTGGGGTCGGATTGGGCAAGACCCACCTGATGCAGGCCGTCGGCAACATGATTCTCGAGGCACGTCCCACCGCCCGCGTAGCCTATGTCCATTCGGAGAGATTCGTCGGCGACATGGTATCGGCACTGCGCCACAACACCATCAGTGAGTTCAAGCGTACCTATCGTTCGCTGGACGCCCTGCTGATCGACGATATTCAATTCTTCGCTGGAAAAGATCGTTCTCAGGAAGAATTTTTCCATACGTTCAATGCCTTACTGGAGGACCAGCAGCAAATCGTCCTGACCTGTGATCGTTATCCGAAAGAAGTGAACGGCCTGGAAGAACGTCTTAAATCCCGCTTTGGTTGGGGGCTCACCGTAGCTATAGAGCCGCCTGAGCTTGAGACGAGTGTCGCCATACTTTTGCGCAAGGCGACCGCTGAGGGCATCGAACTGCCAGAGGACATCGCTTTTTTTATTGCCAAGTGTGTCCGTTCCAATGTCCGTGAACTGGAAGGCGCCCTGAGACGGGTCGTCGCAAATTCGCGCTTTACCGGCCGGCCAATCACAATCGACTTTGCCAGGGAGGCACTACGAGATCTTCTGGCGGTTCAGGAACGCAAGGTTACTATCGAGAATATTCAGAAAACCGTGGCCGAGTATTACAAGATCCGGGTTGCCGATCTGCTTTCAAAGCGACGTAGTCGCATGATTACCCGCCCACGGCAGACGGCTATGTCACTGGCGAAGGAACTGACGAGCCACAGCCTGCCGGAGATCGGTGACGCCTTCGGAGGCCGGGATCACACGACCGTCATTCATGCGTGTAAGCGAGTCAAGGAATTGCGGGATGCCGATACACGCATCCGGGACGACTATGAAAACCTGTTGAGGACACTGACCACATGATGGGGATAATCTGTGGATAAGTCTCACAGGCCGACTTATCCACAGGTAGCGCACAGCTTCCGGTCAGTGAAAGCACCGCTTGTGAAGCTACTTTTATATTCCATAACTTACTGTTATTATTGTAGAATTTTAAGTTATCCACAGTTAACTAGTTGCTCTATAACAATAACAATAATTAGATATTAATTTAATTACTAATAGGAGTAGAGATGAAGCTTAGTGCAACACGAGAGGCTTTTCTCGAACCCTTGCAGGCAGTCATCGGTGTTGTCGAGAGAAGACAGACCATGCCGATTTTGGCCAATGTTCTGATCATCGCTCAGGATGATGGGGTGTCAGTCACCGCGACGGATCTGGAAGTCGAAATGGTTGCCGGAGCCGATATTGTGGTTGGTCAATCCGGAGAGGTGACTTTACCGGGCAGAAAACTGCTGGATATCTGTCGGGCATTGAAAGACAAAGCCAAGGTCGAGTTGACCGTTTCCGGGGAGAAGGCAACGGTTCGATCAGGTCGCAGTCGGTTTACCCTCGCTACCCTGCCGGCGGGGGAGTTTCCGGTCATTGAAGACATCAATGCGCAGGAACAGATCGTCCTGACGCAAGCTTCGATGCACAAGCTTCTGGAGAAGACACATTTTTCCATGGCGCATCAGGACGTCCGTTATTACCTGAACGGACTCCTTCTGGAGATAGGCAAGGGACACCTGAGAGCGGTGGCCACCGACGGTCATCGACTGGCGCTGTGTGACGTGGACGCGGAGGGCACGGCTACGGCAGGCCGCCAGGTTATCGTGCCGCGAAAAGGGGTGCTGGAGCTGCAACGGCTGGTGGGCAACGAAGGTGACCTGAACCTGGCTATCGGTAACAATCACATACGGGCGGAGGTCGGCGACATTCGCTTCACTACGAAGCTGATCGATGGTCGTTTCCCGGATTACCAGCGCGTAATCCCGAAGCTCGGTGAGAACAATATCACCGCAGATCGCGAGGATTTGAGGCAGGCTTTATACCGCGCAGCGATTCTGTCGAACGAGAAATATCGCGGGATCCGTATGGAGCTCAGTGGCGGTGGACTCAGAATACAGGCACACAATCCGGAGCAAGAAGAGGCGGAAGAGGAAATTGAGGTTGGATACGACGGTGAGGCGATGGAGATCGGATTCAATGTTAACTATCTGCTGGACGCGCTGGATGCTCTGGATGGAGAAACAGCGTCTTTCCAGGTGAACGACCCAAGCAGCAGCTGTCTGATGTGGGATGACGAGACGCCCGGTTGCCGCTACGTCGTGATGCCGATGAGACTGTAAAGTTGGGAGAGGAATGTCGGTAAAGGAATTCCGGGCTGACAATGTCCGGTGCCTGGAACAGGTCAGACTGGAGCCGGCCAGAAATAACTTCATTTTTGGGGAAAATGCCTCGGGCAAGACCAGCTTGCTCGAGGCTTTGTTCATCCTGGGGCGGGGGCGTTCTTTCAGACGAGCAGCCCGAGACACGATCATCCGGGATCAATCAGATTCCATGACAGTGGCTGCAACCCTTCAGCAGCGAGGGATGGAGAAAAGGATTGGCATCGGCCTGTCCCGAACCGATCCACCGCGGATCAGGGTAGATGGACGTGACGAAAATAGCGCTGCATCCCTTGCCGAATGGATGCCCGTGCAGGTCATCGATCCGGATGTGCACGATCTGATCGCCGAAGGGCCTTCCGTGCGCCGGCGGTTCCTTGATTGGGGATTGTTTCACGTGGAACCCTTGTTTCTGGATACCTGGAGGCGATACCAACGGGTGATGAAACAGCGAAACGCCGCTTTGCGGCTTCCCGGAGGCGATTTGCAACCTTGGGATGAACAACTGGTAGCAGAAGGGGAGAAGCTTAACTGCATGCGTGCCAGTTATTCGGAGGCGCTGGCCGGGGTATTGAAAGAAATCGGCGCAAGCTTGCTGCATGGAATGCCGACGATGACGTATCGGCGCGGATGGTCGGAGGGCAAAACGCTGGCCACGGCTTTGACGGAAGCGCGCGAGCGAGACCGTAGATACGGTGTCAGCCATGTTGGCCCGCACCGTGCCGAGCTGACCATCAGTGTCGAGGAGAGATCTGCCAAGGGGCGGGTGTCGCGTGGACAGCAGAAAATGCTCGCAGCCGCCTTGCTAATCGCCCAGGCAGTCCACCTGAAAAACACGGCCTCTGTCGACACGATATTATTACTCGATGATCTGCCGGCCGAGTTGGACGTTACCAGTCTTGACCGATTGCTCGCAGTCATCCGACCCCTGGCGGCGCAAGTATTCATGACGTCTCTTGAGCGTCGCGATTTCAATCTCGATGGACCGACTCAGGTGTTTCACGTGGAACAAGGGAAAGTCCGATCGGTGCTATAATGCGTCGGTTTTCCAGCGGACCCATTGCATGACCGACCCGAATACCTACGAAGCAAAAAACATTAAAGTCCTCAAGGGCTTGGACGCCGTCAGAAAGCGGCCCGGGATGTACATCGGGGACACCGATGATGGCACCGGCCTGCACCATATGGTGTTCGAGGTCGTCGACAACTCTATTGACGAGGCGCTGGCCGGTCATTGCAAGGCGATATCGGTCACCATCCACGCCGATGAATCGGTGACGGTCAGTGACGATGGTCGTGGAATCCCTGTTGACGCCCACGAGGAAGGCAAGTCCGCGGCTGAGGTCATCATGACCGTTCTGCACGCCGGTGGAAAATTTGACGCCAACTCCTACAAAGTGTCCGGTGGTCTTCATGGTGTTGGTGTTTCGGTGGTGAACGCGCTTTCGGAGCATCTCGAGCTGACCATCCACCGCAAGGGCCAAACGCACCAGCAAGAATATGAACTTGGCACACCGAAGTCGGATCTGGAGGTTGTCGGCACGACAAAACGGACCGGAACCATCATCCGCTTTCGACCGAGCCCGGAGATCTTCACCAATATCCAGTTCCACTACGACATCCTGGCCAAGCGCTTGCGCGAGCTGTCGTTCCTTAATTCGGGCGTCCGTATTGAGCTGAATGATGAGCGAAGCGGCGAGGAAGATGTGTTCGAGTATGAAGGCGGCATCAAGGCCTTCGTTGAGCACCTCAACAGAAACAAGAACAAGATTCACGAAAATGTCTTCTATTTCTCGACAGATCGCGACGGGATCGGCGTAGAAGTCGCCATGCAGTGGAACGACTCCTACCAGGAGAACATGTTCTGTTACACGAACAATATCCCGCAGAAAGACGGCGGCACCCACCTTGCCGGATTTCGGAGCGCCTTGACGCGCACGCTGAACAGCTACATCGACAAACAGGGGCTGGCCAGGAAGGAGAAAGTCTCGACTACCGGCGATGATGCCCGTGAGGGGCTCACTGCCGTCCTCTCCGTGAAAGTCCCTGATCCCAAGTTCTCCTCGCAGACCAAGGACAAGCTGGTGTCCTCCGAGGTCAAGGGTATCGTGGAAGCAGCGATGGCGGAGAAACTGGACGAGTTTCTGCTGGAGCAGCCGCAGGATGCCCGCAATGTTGTCGGCAAGATGGTGGAAGCAGCCCGGGCACGAGAGGCGGCCCGCAAGGCGCGTGAGATGACGCGCCGCAAAGGCGCTCTGGATATCGCAGGATTGCCTGGCAAGCTGGCCGATTGCCAGGAGAAGGATCCGGCGAAATCGGAACTGTTCCTGGTCGAGGGTGACTCGGCCGGCGGGTCCGCCAAACAAGGTCGCGACCGGCGCACGCAGGCGATACTGCCTTTGAAAGGCAAGATCCTGAATGTAGAAAAAGCCAGGTTTGACAAGATGTTATCCTCGGCCGAGGTGGGCACCCTCATCACCGCGCTCGGTTGTGGTATCGGCCGTGAAGAATTTGACCCCGACAAGCTGCGATATCACCGCGTCATCATAATGACCGACGCAGATGTCGATGGCTCACATATCCGCACCCTGCTCCTCACTTTCTTCTACCGGCAGATGCCGGAGCTTATCGAGCGGGGCCATATCTATATTGCGCAGCCGCCGCTGTACAAGATCAAGAAGGGCAAGCAGGAGCAATACGTCAAGGACGACGCTGAGCTGAATGCATACCTGTTGAGTCTGGCGCTGGATAACGCAGCGCTGCATGTCACGGCTGATGCGCCGCCGTTGCAAGGCCAGGGCCTGGAGGGTCTGATCGGCAGGTACATGGAGGTCAAGGGCGTCACTGCGAGGCTGGCGCGTCGCTACGACAAGACGGTTCTGGAAGCGATGGTGGACATTGAGCGCCTGACACCGGAGCAGCTCGCGGACGAAAGAACCACCGCGCAATGGGCGATGACGCTGGAGTCCCGACTGAACCTGAACGGGGATGGCGGCCACGGCAGCTACTCCGTAGCGAGCGCCAAGACTGAAGAGGCCGAGAGATGGCATCTGGTCATTACGAGGACGCATCACGGAGTGGAGTCGACGAAACTGATTCGCCCCGAATTTTTCGAGTCGGCCGAATATCGGAGGATTGCCGATCTGGGCGCTGAGCTGAGTGAGCTGGTCGGCGACGGTGCTTTTGTAGCCCGGGGCGATAAACGACAGGACATCAGCGACTTCCGCCAGGCGGTCGAGTGGCTGATGAAGGAAGCCCGACGGGGCCAGGCGATTCAGCGCTACAAGGGCCTTGGTGAAATGAATCCCGATCAGCTGTGGGATACCACGGTCAATCCGGACACCCGCCGATTGATGCAGGTCCGCATCGAGGATGCCGTCGCGTCGGATGAAATTTTTACCACCCTGATGGGCGACCACGTCGAGCCGAGGCGGGATTTCATCGAGAAAAATGCCTTGTCGGTGAGCAATCTGGACGTCTGAGGCAAATCAGATATTCGGCGAAGTTAGCCTCAAGAATTTCCTAAATCGCTTCCATTCAAAGAAGAAGTCTGATTGGTCAGACAGTAATTATTCAGTGCGCGATATCGAAGATAAAAAGAGACGTTAGTCTCTTTTAAAGACATTTAGAGTGATATCAAAGACAATCGACGGAGACGTGCGTCACGATGGCGTCAAGAGTCGTGGTCATCAGGGGTGCCGACCTTGTCGTAACCTGCGCTGATTCTGCGCATGGTGTTCTCCATCCACTCCTGGACCTCGAGATTGATGGCATCCGGCTTCTTGCCAGCCGTGTCCACCGGTGGCCCGATGACTATCCGGATGGTGCCGGGTTTCTTGCGCAGACCGCGGCGCGGCCAATAGTCGCCCGCATTGTGGGCTATGGGCACGATCTGGCGTCCGGCATCCCTGGCCAGCAGCGCACCGCTGATCCCGTATCTGCGCGTCGTCCCCGGGGCCATTCGCGTGCCTTCGGGGAAAATGAAGACCCAGAAACCCTCGGCCAGACGTTTTTTGCCAATCCTGACGACCTGACGGACGGCCGTACCGTGCGCTTTCCTGTTGATGGGGATCGACTCGATCACCGAAAGCGCCCATCCGAGGACCGGAATCCACATGAGTTCACGTTTCAGAACCCAGCAGATGGTCGGGAATAGCTGGAAGCCGGCGACTGTCTCGAAGGTGGACTGGTGCTTTGTCAGGACGACGCAGTTTTCGCCCGGGATATTTTCACGACCCTCTATCTCGTAGTCGAGCCCGCAGATGACTCGTAACAGCCAGAGATTGAATGTCGACCAGCCTCGTGCAGCCTTGAATCGTGTTTCCCTCGAAAAGAGCCCCGAGATCACAACGACGCCTGAGAACACCAGAACCGACAGGATGAAGATGATGGTGAAGAGGATTGAGCGCAGATAGATCACGGTTGGTACTCGTCGATCAGGAAATCCGCCACTGCCGAGAGGTTATCGAATACCTCCGTCACCTGCTGGCTTTGTTGTTCCAATTCCCTCAACGCATCTTGCCCATTGCCAGTCATCACAAGCATCGGTCGGGCTCCGGCCGCCGCCGCCGCCTGAATATCCCGGGTCGAGTCGCCGACGCAGGGCACGTCCTGAAGCTCCACACCCATCTGCATTGCCAGTGAGTAGAGCAACCCGGGCTGCGGTTTCCTGCATTGGCAACGCTCATTCGGATGATGCGGGCAGATCTCGATCAGCTCAACGTCGCCCCCGGCTTCGCGAATGGCCAACAGCATTTTCTCGTGGATCTTTTCAAGCGCGGCCTGGTCGAACAAGCCCCGGCCAAGACCCGACTGATTGCTGGCCACAGCGATTCGATAACCGGCCCGGCTGAGTCGCGCAATGGCGTCGATGCTCCCGGGGAGCGGATGCCATTCACTCGCAGACTTGACGAAATCGGGGCGGTCCGCGTTGATGACCCCGTCGCGATCCAGAATGATCACGGGCACGCCGTTATCCCTGCAGCCTGGACAGATCCGCAGTGTGGAGGAACAGCTCCCTCATCTGACTCAGCAGCGCCAACCGATTGGCTTTTTGTGCGGGGTCCTCCGCCATGACCATGACTTCGTCGAAGAATGCATCCACCGGCTCACGCAGCGACGCCAGGCGCTCCATCACAGCCCGGTAATCGCGCTGCTGCAATAACGGTTCGACATCTGAACGCAGAGCCTGCAGGGCAGCGTTCAGTGCCTGCTCTTCTTTTTCGGCCATCAGATCCGGGTCTGGTTGAACTGATTTCTCCACTCCTGCCTGTCGAAGTATGTTGGCCACCCGCTTGTTCGCGGCGGCCAGACTGGCGGCCGCCGGTAACGCAGTGAACTCGAGGACAGCGCACAGGCGACGGTGGAAGTCGAGCACGGATACAGGAGCTCTCGCGTGAACGGCTTCAAATACATCCACGGGTGCTTTGGTACCGCCGACGCCATCCTGATAGTACGTCCGCAGGCGGTCCATCATGTATTCGTAGACGTCCCCGGCGATCGCATCCGCATCGCATACTCCCGGTTGCAGCGAGGCGGCATACGAAAGCAGGGTTTCCGTGTCCAGCTCGAGTCGCCCTTCAATCAGAATTCGCAGGACGCCCAACGCAGCACGCCGGAGACCGAATGGGTCCCTGGTGCCGCTGGGACGCTGTCCGATCGCGAAGATGCCGGTCAGCGTGTCGAGCTTGTCAGCGAGCGACACGAACTTGCCGGCGTCGGTCAGCGGCAATTGATCTCCTGCGAATCGCGGCAGGTACTGTTCACGAATGGCGTCCGCCACTTCGCCGGACTCTCCGTCCCCGAGCGCATAGTAACGGCCCATGACACCCTGCAGATCCGGAAACTCGCCGACCATGGCGGTCAGTAGGTCGCACTTTGCCAGCGCCGCTGCCCTGGCGGCATGGCGGCTGTCCACTCCCAGGCTGTCTGCGATCCGCACCGCCAGTTGCGCTACCCGGTGACTCTTGTCCGCCAGGCTGCCGAGTTTCTTCTGGAAGACGACATCGGCCAGGTCGGCGACGCGCGACTCGAGCGTACGTCGCCGGTCGCTGTCCCAGAAGAAGCCTGCGTCACTGAGCCTCGGCCGCACGACCCTTTCGTTGCCCCTGCGAACCTCTCCCGGATCCCGGCTCTCAAGATTGGTGACGGCAATGAAGCGTGGCAGTAACGCTCCGGACTCATCCTCAACAGGGAAGTAGCGCTGGTGGGCCTGCAGAGTCGAGACGAGCACCTCGCGGGGCAATTCGAGGAATTTTGCGTCGAACTCACCGGCCACCGGCACCGGCCATTCCACCAGCGCGGTGACCTCGTCAAGCAGTTCGTCGTCGTATACGGGCCGGCCACCGACGTCTGTGGCCAGTTTCAGCACCTGTTCGCGCACCCTGTCACGTCTCGATGCCAGGGCGGGAATCACGAATCCTTGCTGTTCCAGTGCGTCGGCATAGTCGCTCGCGTTGTCCAGCGACAGTGTCCCCGGTGAGTGGAAACGATGACCGCGGGTCAGCCGGTCCGCCGCCACGCCGAAAAGCTCCATGGGGACCACGCGATCGTCCAGCAACGCAACCACCCAGTGCACCGGACGGACGAATTCGAAGTCGTGGTTGCCCCATCGCATGCGTCTGGGGATCGGCAGACTGTCGAGTGCCGCCTGTATTATTCCAGGCAGGATCTCCTCCGCGGGTCGGCCCTGCTCGACGCCGCTGTAGGCGAGATACTCGCCCTTCCCGGTCGCCAGTCTCCCCAGTTGGTCGAACGTCACCCCACAACTCTCCGCGAATTTCAACGCTGCCTTCCCCGGGGTGCCGTCCGCTCCGATCGCCACGTTGACCGGAGGCCCGCGGCGTTCGATGGGTCGGTCGGCCTGGAAAGCCGCCAAGTCCGCGATAGAAACGGCCAGGCGCCTGGGAGTGGCGAACACAGCGACCTCGCCGTGCGCGAGCGAAAGGCCCTGCAATCCCTCGTCCACGCCGGCCTGCAAGGCTTCTGCCAGCGAGCGTAGCGCTTTCGGTGGCAATTCCTCGGTGCCGATCTCGAACAGGAACTGTTGTCTGTCAGTCACGGTCGGCTTCTCCGTCAAGCATCGGAAAACCGTGAGCTTCCCGGCTTTCGTAATAAGCCTCGGCGATGCCCCTGGCCATGGTCCGGACCCTGAGAATGTAGCGCTGCCTCTCGGTGACCGAGATGGCATGCCTGGCGTCGAGTAGGTTGAAGGCATGAGACGCGGCAAGAACCTGCTCGTAAGCCGGCAGCGGCAGTCCTTGCTCAAGCAACCGGGCGCAGGCGTTTTCGCTGGACTCGAAGGCGTGGAACAACTCCTCTACGTCGGCGTGCTCGAAATTGTAGGATGACATCTCCACTTCGTTCTGGTGATAGACGTCGCCGTAGGTCACTCGCCCCAGGGGCCCATCGGCCCAGACCAGGTCAAAGATGCTCTCGACGCCCTGCAGGTACATGGCGATCCGCTCCAGACCGTAGGTGATCTCACCGGTGACCGGCCGGCAGTCCAGGCCGCCGACCTGCTGGAAATAGGTGAACTGGGTGATCTCCATGCCATTCAGCCAGACTTCCCAACCCAACCCCCAGGCGCCCAGGGTCGGTGACTCCCAATTGTCCTCGACGAATCGGATGTCGTGGACCAGTGGGTCGATGCCCAGTTCACGCAAGGAGTCCAGGTACATCTCCTGGATGTCCGATGGCGAGGGTTTGATAACAACCTGATACTGGTAGTAATGCTGCAGACGGAACGGATTTTCTCCATAGCGGCCGTCTGTCGGGCGCCGGCAAGGCTGGACATAGGCGGCGCTCCAGGGTTCCGGTCCGACCGAGCGCAGAAATGTTGCCGGATGAAACGTTCCGGCCCCCATGGCCATGTCATAAGGCTGGAGGATCACGCAGCCGCGACGGGCCCAGTAGGCCTGCAATGCCATGAGCAGATCCTGAAAGGTCGCGGGTGGCCCGCTAGGGTTGTTGACGTTCATAGATGTCAGACAGCGGTCCGGAAAGGTAAAACAGCGGTGCAGTATAGCTAAAGCGCCGGCCCCGACCGAGGGGTACACTATAGCCCGTCTCAGTTTGGTGCATCGATCTGCATCGGTTGCACCATCCGGGGGCAAAAGATCGCCGAAGACTGACGACAGGTCCCGCAAAGACTGCGTTTCGACCAGGGTTGCGGCTGGCACAATTCGTGCTAAACCTAGTTCATATTCATTGACGTCCGCCATCCGGAAGACGGCGCAGCCAGACGCCGACGGCGGGTTTTTCGCATCTACTCCTTCGGAGGAACATTCATGAGCGCAGGTGACGTACTAAACCTGATTAAAGAGAAGGAAGTGAAGTTCGTGGATCTTCGCTTCACTGATACAAAGGGCAAAGAGCAGCATGTCACTCTGCCCACCAATCAGATCGACGAAGATTTCTTCGAAGACGGAAAGATGTTCGATGGCTCGTCGATTGCCGGCTGGAAGAGCATCGCCGAGTCGGACATGATCCTGATGCCGGACACCGGCACGGTCGTCGTCGATCCGTTCGCGGAAGAAACGACGCTCAACATGACCTGTGACGTCATCGAGCCCAACACAATGCAGGGTTACGAGCGTGACCCGAGATCGTTGGCCAAGCGCGCCGAAGCGTACATGAAGTCCACGGGCATTGCGGACTCCGCCTATTTCGGACCGGAGAATGAGTTCTTTGTATTCGATCACGTGCGTTGGGGTACGGAGATGCGGGGCGCCCACTACGAGATCGACTCGACCGAGGCCGGCTGGAATTCCGAGAAAGTCTATCCGGACGGCAACCTGGGTCACCGCCCGGGCGTAAAGGGTGGTTACTTCCCGGTACCGCCGGTGGACTCACTGCACGATCTGCGTTCCGAGATGTGCCGCGTCATGGAGGAGATGGGCCTGATCCCGGAGGTCCACCACCATGAGGTCGCGACAGCGGGGCAGTGCGAAATCGGTGTCGCATTCAATTCGCTGACGAAGAAGGCCGACGAGGTCCAGGTCCTCAAATATGTCGTCATGAATGTGGCCCAGGCCTATGGCAAGACCGCGACCTTCATGCCAAAGCCGGTCGTCGGAGACAATGGCAATGGCATGCATGTCCACCAGTCTCTGGGTAAGGACGGCAAGAACCTGTTCAGCGGTGAGGCGTATGGCGGCCTGTCCGAAACGGCGTTGTTCTATATCGGCGGGATCATCAAGCATGCACGGGCGATCAACGCGTTTGCCAACGCATCGACCAACAGTTACAAGAGGCTGGTGCCGGGCTTCGAGGCGCCGGTCAAACTCGCCTATTCTGCGCGGAACAGATCCGCATCTGTGCGTATCCCATACATCGCGAATCCCAAGGCGCGCCGTATCGAGGTCCGCTTCCCCGACTCGACCGGCAACCCTTACTTCGCTTTCGCTGCCATGATGATGGCCGGCCTGGACGGGATTCAGAACAAGACCCATCCCGGAGACCCGCTGGACAAGGATCTTTACGATCTGGCCCCCGAGGAGTCAAAGGGCATCCCCGAAGTGTGCTATTCCCTCGAGGAAGCACTCGATGCACTCAGCGAGGACCGGGAGTTTCTGAAAGCCGGAGATGTATTTACGGATGACGTAATCGACGCCTATATCGGGCTCAAGATGGAGGACGTCACACGGCTTCGGATGACCACGCACCCGGTTGAATTCGACCTTTACTACAGCCTCTGACCGGGTTTCTGAAGGGTAAGCGACGGCGGGGCACCGTCCCCGCCGTCTTTGTTTCCGGATCGTGTATGGCTATGCTTACGGGCAAACCAGCTTGGAAGTTACCAAATGCGGATTCTGATTGCCGTCACATGCCTGGTGAGTTTTGCTGCCATGGCCGAGACCTATCGATGGGTCGACGAGAATGGTGTTGTGAACTATTCGGATTCTCCACATCCGGGAGCGGAGGTCGTCAATCTGCAGGCCATCGAGACCACGCGGTTCGCAAGAACCCAACCTTCCAGTGGGGCAGACGGGGCGACGGCAGAACAGGACGGGCCGACTTACGAGAGCGTGGAGGTACAGCGCCCGCAGCCCGAGGAGACTTTGTGGAACCTCGAGGGCTTTCTGGATGTACAGATTGCTACCCAGCCTTCCATCCGTCGCGGCCATCGCCTGCAGCTTTTCCTGGACGGACAGCAGGTGACCGGTGTTCCGGCCCGGTCAACGAGTTTTACCATCGACCGCGTTTATCGGGGCGCTCACACCCTGATGGCCACGATCGTCGACGGTTCCGGTCGGCAGGTGGCGCAGAGCCAGCCAGTAAGATTCTACGTACAACAGACTTCCACGCAGAATCCACAACGCCCCGGTCCGCCGACGCCGACACCGCGCCCCGCCCGGCGCTGATAAAAGATGTCGCCATGGTTCCGACGGACACTCGTCCGCAAGCCAGTCAGCTTGCGGAACACCTGGCCACCGGCATCATCCAGCTGGATGGCCACTATCGAGTCCTTTACCTCAACCCGGCCGCAGAGCAGCTCCTCGGTATCAGCAGGCACAAGCTCGTTGATCAGGTAGTCAGCGAGGCGCTGCCGGGCCTGGCGACGATGCGGCCGTTCCTCGAACGCGCCATGAATACCGGGGAAGCGTTCTCGCGTCGTGAGATGACTGTCGAGATTGCCGTGCCGTCGATCGAGACCAGCATCCTGGATTGCACCGTCACGCAATACGGGGATCAGGGAGACGGTGGCCTCATTCTCGAACTTACCGACGCCAGTCGGCGGTTGCGAATCAGTCGCGAGAACGCTCTGATGTCGCAGTTGGATGTCAGCAGAAGCATGGTACGGCAGCTGGCCCATGAGATCCGTAATCCACTGGGCGGTATCCGCGGGGCGGCCCAGCTGCTCGGCAGGAAACTGTCGGACGAGTCGCTGGACGAGTACACGACTCTGATCATCCGCGAGGCGGATCGACTGGCGGCTCTGGCCACCAATATGCTCGGTCCGGCTTCGCCGCCCGACCTGGTGCGCGCGAACGTCCATGAACTTGTAGAGCACGTCCACCGCCTCACCGTGGCGGAGGGGCCTGGCGGGGTGACGATAAGCCGGGACTATGATCCCAGCCTTCCCGCCCTGCTGTTGGACCGTGAGCAGGTCATACAAGCTATGTTGAACCTGTCGCGCAATGCATTGCAGGCCGTTGGCGACAGTGGGCGAATCGTTTTCAGGACACGAGCCCTGACCCACCACACGATAGGTGCCAGGCAACATCGCCTGGTCGCTTGTGTGGAAATCGAAGACAACGGGCCGGGGGTGGAGGAAACTCTCCAGGACACCCTTTTCTATCCTCTTATCACCAGCCGTGCCGGCGGGACCGGACTCGGACTGGCCTTGGCTCAGGACTTGGTGACCAGGCAGGGCGGACTGATCGAGTTCACCAGCATACCGGGACAGACGGTCTTCCAGATGCTATTTCCCATCGAAGGGGGAGAATGATCGACAGTCCGCTTGAAGTCTGGGTGCTGGACGACGATGAAGCCATCCGTTGGGTACTGCACAAGGCCCTGGAGGGATCCGGGATGCAATTCCGCGGATTCGGCGGCGGCGAGGAATTTCGCCAGGCGCTGCAGAAAGCTACTCCCGACGTCCTCGTGACAGACGTAAGGATGCCCGACATCGACGGTCTCGAGCTGCTGCGCGAACTGCAGGATACGCGTCCGGATCTCCCGGTTATCGTCGTTACGGCCTACTCGGACCTGGACAGCACGGTGGCCGCATACCGCGGCGGCGCGTTCGAATATCTGCCGAAGCCTTTCGACGTGGACGAGGCCGTAGCGCTTGTCAGGCGAGCGGCCAGACAGCGACCGGATGCGGCCGCGCCACCCAAGGGTAACGGCTATCCGGCATTGATCGGACAGGCCCCGCGGATGCAGGAAGTCTTCCGGGCCATCGGTCGCCTGGCAAAGTCCAGCATGACCGTCCTTATCACCGGCGAGTCCGGTACCGGTAAGGAGCTGGTTGCCCGCGCCTTGCACCAAACCAGTCCGCGGGCCGGCGGTCCGTTCATCGCTCTGAACACGTCTGCGATCCCGTCCGAACTGCTCGAGACAGAGCTGTTCGGTCACGAACGCGGGGCGTTCACTGGCGCGGAGTCCCGGCGCAGCGGACGTTTTGAGCAGGCCGACGGTGGCACACTTTTCCTCGACGAAATCGGCGACATGTCGCCGGCGCTGCAGACACGCCTGCTGCGCGTGCTGGCCGAGGGTGAGTTCTATCGTGTCGGTGGCCAGACCCCGATCACTGTCGATGTCCGGGTTATCACGGCGACTCATCATGATCTGAGGGCCCGCGTCAGTGAGGGCGCGTTCCGCGAGGACCTGTTCCACCGGCTCAATGTGATGCATATCGAGACACCGCCACTGAGGAGTCGACGGGAAGATATTCCCCTGCTGTTGAGACATTATCTGAGAGTGGCCGCAGGCGAACTGGAGGTGTCAGAGAAGACACTTACGGAGAGGGCGGAGCAGGCGCTGAGAGGGTTCGACTGGCCCGGCAACGTCCGGCAGCTGGTCAATGTCTGTCGACGGCTGACCGTCACCTCGCCGGGAAAGGAGATCCAGCTCGAGGATCTACCCGAGGAACTTGGCGGATCGGGCAGCCGACCGGATGCCGATGATTGGTCCCGGAGTCTCGGCGCGTGGGCCAGTCGCCAGCTCCGGTCCGGACGAAAAGACCTGATCTCGGACGCTCAGCCGGAATTCGAGCGGGTTCTGATCCAGGTGGCCCTGGCCAGATCCAATGGACATCGGCAGAAAGCGGCGGCGATGCTGGGGTGGGGACGCAACACGCTGACACGGAAGATCCGTGACCTGGGCCTGGATGGCGACGGCTGACACGTGGATCTGCTAGGGTTCAGCCGTCAGGCCTGGGATCGGCAGGCGGCCGATGGTGGGCCCTGGAGCACGCCGGTCTCAACGGAGCAGATCGAAGCGGCCCGGCAGGGCCGCTGGGCCATACGACTGACTCCGAACAAGGATATTCCTTCGCACTGGTATCCTGATTTCAACGGGCTGCAACTCCTGTGCCTGGCCGGAGCAGGCGGGCAGCAGGCGCCGATCCTTGCGGCGGCGGGCGCGCAGGTCACTGTTCTCGACAACTCGCCAGGCCAGCTGGATGCCGACCGTACGGTGGCCCTGCGGGACAGCCTGGAGATCGATCTGCAATGTGGAGACATGGCGGACCTCAGCCGCTTCGGTGACGCCAGGTTCGGCCTGATCGTACATCCGGTCTCAAACTGCTTCGTCCCGAGCCTGAATCGGGTCTGGGAGGAATGCTACCGGGTCCTCGCGCCAGGGGGCCGATTGCTGACGGGATTCCTGAACCCTGCATTTTTCCTGTTCGATGAAGACGCGGACAGAAACCGTGGCCTGCTGGAAGTCGCAAACAGGCTTCCCTACGCTGACGTAGACGTATTCGACCCGGAGGAAGTTGAGCGCAGGGCGGCGGCCGGTGACGCGATGACCTTCAGTCATAGCCTCGAGGCCCAGATCGGCGGCCAGCTGCAGGCGGGCTTTCTGTTGGCGGGGATGTACGAGGATGACTGGAGCGACGCGGCTACGACGCTGAATCGTTTCATGTCCACGAGTATCGCGACTCTGTCGATCAAGCCTGTCGCCAGATGAGCCGCGGCGTCCCCTGACGGGCGTCGAATAATCTCAGCAGACTTCCGGATCCCCGGCCGGGGCTGGCAATTCCAGGCTACCGACAAGCCCGGAAATGTCCTCAAGGCCGTGGCGAGCGAGATAATCCCCGATGCCGCTGTTGATTGTTCGGCACAACAACGGGTCGTAGAACAGGCCCGTACCGACGCCCACGGCAGACGCTCCGGCCACGATGAATTCGAGGGCGTCGTGGGTATTGCAGATGCCGCCCTGACCGATGATCGGAATCCCCAGCGGGCCTGCGACCTGGTAGACCTGGTGCACTTTAAGGAGTGCTATCGGCTTGATGGCCGGGCCCGAGAGCCCGCCCTGGACGTTGCCGATGATCGGCTGGCGTTTCTCCGCGTCGATGGCCATGCCCATCATCGTGTTGATGACGGCCAGGGCATCGCTGCCGGCCTCGATACAGTACCGGGCGTTGGTCTGTATGTCCGTCTGATTGGGCGACAACTTGGTAATGATGGGTTTGGCCGTCACTTTACGGCACGCCTCCACCACCCGGGCAGACATCTCCGGTACGTTGCCGAAAGCAACCCCCCCTTCCTTGATATTCGGGCAGGAGATATTGATCTCGATAGCATCGATCGGGGAATCGTCGAAACGTCTGGTGACTTCGGCGTAATCATCTATCGTCGAACCGCAGACATTGGCGATGAAACGGGTTTCGCCGAAATCCAGCGCTGGCAGGATTTCGGTAACCACGTGTTCGACCCCCGGATTCTGCAGTCCGATAGCATTGAGCATCCCCATCGGCGTCTCGTAGACCCTGTGGGGAGGATTGCCGAGCCTGGGCTCCAGGGTGGTCCCCTTGAGGACGACGCCGCCGACGTCTGTGTTGGAAAAGCCCTCAACACGCGTGTACTCCTCGCCGAAGCCGACGCAACCGGACAGGAGTACGATCGGTGATGCAAAATGAAGCCCGCAGAAGCTCGAGGCGATACTCACAGGCGGTCCAGCTCTGGCAGTCGTCATAATCCCCCGCCAGCAGATGTGTCGGGTCCGAAACAAAGATGTTCCACGTTGTCCTCTATCAGCCTGAGATACCGCCCAATACGGGCAATATCATACGACTTTGCGCCAACACCGGGGCAACCCTGCACCTTGTGGAGCCGCTGGGATTCGATCTCGACGAGCCGCGCCTGCGCCGCGCCGGTCTCGACTATCATGAGTATGCCGACGTGCAGGTGCATGCTGACGTCGATCAATGCCTTTGCTCCATTGGGCATCCGCAGGTCCTGGCGTTCTCCAGCAAGGCATCAACCCGGTATACTGATGTCGTCTACACTCCGGGTGCGGTCCTGCTGTTCGGACCCGAGACCCGTGGCCTGCCCTCCCATGTCCTCGATCGGGTGCCGCAATCAAGCCGCTTGACGGTGCCGATGATGCCGGGCAATCGTAGCCTCAACCTGTCGAACGCCGTTGCGGTGGTGGTGTACGAGGGTTGGCGGCAGAACGGATTTCGCGACTGACTAGCCGCCCGGCGCAAATTCCGACTTGAGTGCTCTTTGCATCAGCGTCGCAACCGCCTCTCCGGGTTCTGCCCCCTGATAGAGGATCCGGTATATCTGCTCGCAGATAGGCATCTCGACCCCGACCTGTCCGGCGACCGTGTGAACCGCATCCGCTGCCTTGACCCCCTCCACTACCTGGCGAATCTCGGTCTCTGCCTCGGCAACGGTTTTGCCCGCGGCGAGCGCCAGGCCCATACGACGATTGCGGGACAGGTTGTCGGTGCACGTGAGCACCAGATCGCCCATGCCGGCCAGGCCCATGAACGTTGCCGGGTGCGCCCCCAGGGCGACTCCCAGCCGTGTCATTTCGACGAGTCCCCTGTTGATCAGCGCAACACGGGTATTAGCGCCGAAACCGAGGCCGTCGCAGATGCCCGCGCCGATCGCCAGGACATTTTTTACCGCGCCGCCCACTTCCACGCCGACGATATCCGTCGAGGTATAGGCTCGAAATGATTCTCCGGAGATGCTCTCTGCCAAGTCACACGCATAGCGCTCGTCGGATGCAGCGACTGTCATGGCGCTCGGCAGCCCCGCGCCGACTTCCTTTGCAAACGTGGGTCCCGACAACACAGCTTTGGGGATGTCGTGTCCCAGGACTTCCTCCGCCACCTGATGAGGCAGCTTGCCGGTCTTCAGTTCGAAGCCCTTGGTGGCCCAGGCCAGTCGCGCGCCATCCGGCAGGTGGGGCTTGAGCATCTCAAGGACCGCCCTGAACGCATGGCTCGGCACCGCGACCAGGATGACCTGAGATTCCTTCAGCGCCTGGCCAAGATCGGATTGCACTTCCAGTGAGTCGGGAAATGCGGCTCCGGGCAGGAACTGCTGATTTTCGCGATCCTCATCGAGCCGGTCGAGATGGTCCTCTACGCGACCCCAAAGGAGGGTCCTGTGCCCGCTGCGGGCAAACTGGATAGCGAGCGCGGTACCCCAGGAACCGGCACCGATGACGGTGATCGTCTTTGCTGGCGTCATGTTATCCCCCTGACGGTCAGGCGGGAGCGGAGTCCCCGGCGTCCGGCCCGGCCTCAGCCGCGCCGCGCTCTGCGTCCGCAGCGGCCAGCATCGCATCGAAACTGACCGGTTGCAGCTGCAATTGCGGGAATCCGCCCTTGCCGACCAGGTCCGCTACCGCTTCCCTGGCATATGGGTAAAGCTGGGTGGGGCAAAACGACGTCAACACTCGCTGCCTGTCCTCGTCGCCGAAACCCTTCATCAGGAATATGCCAGCCTGCTGCACCTCTACGAGATAGGCGACCGAATCATCCTGTTTGGCCTCGACGGAAATCTCCAGCACCACTTCCATCCCGTCATTACCGACATCCGCGGTTCGGGTGGCCAGGTTGACGGTGATTTTCGGCTTCCACTCGCCGCGGAAGATCGACGGGCTGGCCGGAGCCTCGAAGGAAGCGTCCTTCATGTATATCTTCTGTAGCCCGATCTGCGGCCCTCCGTCAGGCGCGCTGCCAGAATTCAGTATCTTGTCCGCCATGAAAACTCCTGATCTTGTCGAATTGTCTCCGGGAGGCTTCCCGGGTCAGTTTACGGTCTGTCTGCCACGCTCCTGTACACCAGGCAGTTCAGGCTGCCGGACATGTCGAGGGCGCGCAGCGCGTCATAGCCCCCTATAGGGCGTCCGTCGATAAAAATCTGCGGCACCGTCCTGCGCCCGCTGAGCGACTCCATCTCGCGGCGTTTTTCCAGGTCCGAATCCACCGCGTGTTCCTCAAACTCGATGCCCCTGGAGACGAGCAATTCACGTGCTCGCCTGCAATACCCGCATAGCCTGGTGCCGTAGACGACGACGGCGGCGTGCGTTTTACCGGCGTTCATCGTTTCTTGCTCTTCTTCCCTGTCTTGCCGGTGGGCTGCTCCAGGGGAAGATTGTCTCGCTGCCATGCCGCGATACCGCCGCGAAGCTTCGCGACGCTGGAAAAGTCGGCCTTGCGCAATATGCCGGCCGCCTTGCCCGCGGACAGGCCCGTGTCACAGCACACCAGCAGCCGGTGGTCCTTGCGCTTGGCGATGTCAGGTGCCTGCTGTCCGAGCTGATCCATCGGTACATTGACCGCGCCGACGATGTGGCCTTTCTGAAACTGAGCGGCCGGCCTGATATCGACGACCCTCGCTCCGTCGTTGATGAGTTTGACTGCCTCGGCCGGAGATACCTCCGAACCACCGGCGCGGACGCGGACTTCCGTTACGATAGCGAACACGAGCAACCCGAGTAGCGCACCCACCAGATAGGGGTGATTTCCTGCGAATTCTATGACCTGATCCATGCCTCAATCCGTGGTCGAGCGCTTGGCCTGCGCAAGCTGATCATTATAACAGCGGGGGATTCATCGGAGCTTGTTCGGCATCGCCGATCAAATAAACTGTGGCGGTCAGCCATGTTCGAGTACATCCACAAGATCGCGCTCCATCGACATGCACCGGTCCTGATCGCGGTGTTCGCCCTGATGCTGTCTGCTGCCGTCGAGGATCCCGAAGGACAACTCAAGGTGCTCCGGGAGCGGATATCAAAGGTCCAGGCCGAGATCGAGGCAGAGACGGCACGTCGAGACCAGGAGACAACACAGCTCGCACGGGTGGAGCGCCAGGCTGCACTGGCGACCGGCAAGCTGGAGCAGACGCGGAGATCACTGGGCCTCGCACGGAAAGAAGAGCAACGGCTGCGGGCGGAAGTCACGATCCAACGCGACCGCCTGGCGACGCACCAGGGGGCGCTGGCGGCTCAGGCGAGGGCGGCATATGCAGGTGGCCAGACGGAGCGTGTGCGCCTATTGTTGAGCCAGCAGGACCCGGGTCGCTTCGGCCGCATCCTGGTCTACTACCGCTACCTTTCCGAGATGCGCGGTGATCAGATAGAAGCCGTTTCCGCTGACCTGGACCGGCTCGCGCAGACGCACAAGGAGTTGTCCGAGACGAGCCGTCGTCTGTCCGAGCTTGAGAGCCGCCAGAGAGTCGAGGTCGAGAGCCTGGAAAATTCGCGGGCTGAACGAGGCCGTGTCGTCGCCCGACTGGATGCGGCTCTCCGCGATCGGCGGACCGAGGCAGAGAAACTGGCGGCAGAAGCCGCCGCTCTGGAAGCGCTGATCGAGGAACTGCAGCTGGTCTTGGCCGACCTGCCGGGGGCAGACCGGGAACCGTTCACTAGCATGAAGGGCAAACTCGACTGGCCGGCGCCCGGCGTATTGCTGAGCGACTACGGTCAACCCAGGGCCGGCGGTTCGCTCAAATGGAACGGAGTGCTCGTGGGCGCCGGCCGGGGCACCGAAGTACGGGCCGTCTATCACGGGCGGGTCGCATACGCGGACTGGCTTCCCGGCATGGGGCTGCTGTTGGTTATCGAGCATGGCGACGGCTATATGAGTCTCTACGGTCACAATGAGGTGATCTACAAGCAACTTGGAGAATGGGTGCAACCGGGTGACGTCATCGCGAGTGCGGGCGACAGCGGCGGCAGATCGCAATCTGCCCTGTACTTCGAGATCCGAAACGGGACGCGACCGGAGGATCCGCACCGCTGGTTCCGGACACGATTGCCCGCCAGGTAGCGCCGATTTATCGCTCTGTGGGCCTATGTTAAGGTGCTGGAACCGGCCGGACCGGTCGGTTCAGGAAGATCTATGTCTCTGAAAGTTCGTGGCCTTCTCGCCGTCAGCATCGGCACGGTCCTGGGTCTGTCGCTCAGTCTCGGCTCCGCTGTGCTGGCCGAGAGGCAGGACCAGGGGCGTGGAGATCTGCCGTGGGAAGAGGCCAGGCTGCTTGCCGAGGTCCTGGAGCGGGTCAAGCGTGACTACGTGGACGAAGTCGATGACGAACGCCTCATGGAAGCTGCGATTCGCGGCATGCTGGCCAACCTGGATCCGCATTCGTCCTACCTGAACGCAGAAGAATACGACGAGATTCGCATCAGCACGTCCGGCAACTATTCCGGTATCGGACTGGAACTTGGCATTGCCGAGAGCAGGGTTGTCGTTATCGCACCGATGGAGAGTAGCCCGGCGGAAGCTGCAGGAGTGGTCAGCGGAGACGTGTTGCTGAGCATCGACGGGGTGCCGGTGGATTCGTCGAACCTGAACGATGCGGTGATGCGATTGCGTGGCGATCCCGGTACCGAGGTGCGGGTCGCGATCCTGCATGCCGGGAGCGATGTTCCTCACAGCGTGGCGTTGGTGCGTTCACAGATTACCGTGTCTACGGTTCACTCCGAGTACATCGAGCCCGCTATCGGTTATGTGCGACTTACTCATTTCAGCGAGACGTCCGCTGCGGATCTTCGCCGCCAGGTGAGGGATCTGTCCGCCAAGGCGGGTGGACGGCTGGGCGGCATGGTGCTGGATCTGCGTAACAATCCCGGGGGCGTTCTGGATGCCGCTATCGAGATCTCTGACGCCTTCCTCGACGATGGCCTGATAGTCAGCGCCGAGGGCCGTGTCCCGGATGCGAGTTTCCGGCCCATGGCTGAACAGGGAGACATCCTGGACGGCGCGCCGTTGACCGTCCTCGTCAACGGCGGATCCGCGTCGGCATCCGAGATCGTCGCCGGGGCGCTGCAGGACAATCATCGCGCTACGGTTATAGGCACCGCGACTTTCGGCAAGGGCTCGGTCCAGACCGTGATGCCCCTGTCTCGCGGACGGGCGATCAAGCTGACAACATCGAGATACTACACACCCTCGGGTCGTTCAATTCACATGCGTGGGATCGCGCCCGACGTGGTGGCGGATCCGGCCGTAATGGCAGGCGCCGACACCGATCCGCAGTTGTCGCGTGCGCTCGATTTTCTGCAGACCCAGCGCGTCGCCCGCAGCAACACCGAGTAGCTCTTGTCAATCTGTCGCGGACTGCTAATCGTTGTCCTGCTGCTGGCTTCGTTCACATCGCTCGCCCAGTCGCCGGACCCGAGACATGCTGTCTATCTCGCCATCGTCATAGACGATCTTGGGAACTCCCGACTCGAGGGCGAGCGCGTCGCTGCCTTGCCGGGACCGGTGGCCTGCTCTGTCCTTCCACAGACGCCGTTCTCCGTGCATCTTGCAGAACGTTGTCAATCCGCCGGCAAGGAGATTCTGTTGCACTTGCCCATGCAGCCGGATGATCCTGCGGCGGATCCCGGCCCGGGAGCGCTGATGACCGGTCAGAGCCGCGCTACCCTGCGATCCTTGTTGCATGCGGGCATGGATTATCTGCCGGGTGTCATCGGCGTCAACAATCATATGGGTAGCTACCTGACCCGCCACGCCGCTTATATGGACTGGCTCATGCAGGACCTGTCGCAGATGGATGGCACCCTGTTCGTCGACAGCATGACCACGCCACACAGCAAGGCCCTGGGCATCGCGAGAGCCTACGGTGTGGCGACTACCCGAAGGGACCTCTTCATCGACAACGATCCGAGCCCCGAGGGTGTGCGGGCCCAATGGGGGCTTCTGCTGGAATCGGCGCTGCGCGAGGGCAGCGCCCTCGCGATCGGTCATCCCCGCGATGCGACGCTTGACCTGCTGGAGACGGAACTCGAAGGACTGGAGTCCCGCGGTATCATCCTGACGAGCGTGACGGACCTGATCCGGTTCAGGCAAGGGGAAACGACACCATGGCAAGAGTTCTCGTCCCGCTAGCGGACGGTTTCGAGGAGATCGAGGCCGTTACGACTATTGATCTCCTGCGTCGTGCCGGTATCGAAGTCATCGTCTCCGGGCTGACGGAAACCCGGGTGACCGGATCTCACGGGATCACCATAGAAGCGGACAGCATCCTCGACGACGCGCTGTCTGAGGACTACGACATGATCGCTCTGCCAGGCGGGATGCCTGGTGCGGACAATCTCGAGAATGATCCGCGGATTATTGCCATTCTTCGAGACATGGCAGGACGCCAGCGATTCACGGCCGCCATCTGTGCGGCGCCAAAGGTGTTGGCCGCCGCGGGCTTGCTCGACGACAAGAGAGCTACCAGCTATCCGGGGTTTCTGGACGCGGCCCGCACTCCGGGGCTGGTGGTGACCGATGCGACTGTGGAACAGCACGGTAAGGTGATTACATCCCGAGGGCCCGGGACGGCGATGGACTTCGGTCTGGTGCTGATCGAGAATCTGGTAGGACGGGCAGGCCGAGATGCCATTGAGTCGGCGCTTCAGAGACCAAGCTGAGAGCGACACCGCAGGGTTCGTTTGGGGGAATCCGGCATGAGAAAACTACGCTCGCACTTCGTCAGAGATATCAGCGAAGACATCGAGCAGGATGAGATCAAGGGATTCGCTCGCAGCGTGGCCGAAGTGGAATGGCTGCTGCTCATCCTGGTTATGCTCTATCTGCTCGCGCCAGGCATCCTTGTCGAGAACCGTGATCGGGTGATAGCCATCCTCGTCGGGTTCGCGGCTTTCACCTTGTTGTTCCGTTATCTGAACTTCTACAAGCGACAGACTCGACTGAAGATCGCCATCGAGACGCTGGTCATGATCGGTTTTACAACGGCGGTCCTGGTTCCTACCGGCGGGCCGGCCAGCCCCCTGCTGACCCTGTTCCTGCTACCGATCATCGTGGCCGCGTTGACATTGGGCAAGTGGTTCAGCCTGTCGATCGTCGGGCTGGTCTCTCTTTGTTACATCTATGTTGCAGCGAAAACCCACGGCGATGTCTCGTTGGCGAGTTTCAGCACTCTCATGGTGGCTTTATCGCCATTCCTGCTGGTGGCGTTCATCACCACCATGCTGGCCAGCGATATCCATATCGCCCGTGGCCGAATCAAGTCGCTGTCCGAGACCGACGAACTGACAGGACTGCTGAACATGCGTGCCTTTTCCCGCATCCATCGGCGGGAACACGACAAGGCGGAGCGTTACGGCAGGTCCTACACGGTTATGTTGATCGACATGGATGACCTGAAGAAGACCAATGACAAGCACGGGCACGATGCCGGTAACAGAGCCATCGTACTGGTGGCAAACGTCATCGCCCGCATCATCCGTAACACGGATGTGGCGGCTCGATACGGTGGTGATGAATTCGTGGTCTTGCTGTCCGAGGCCGGACTCGGAGAGGCGGAAGATATCGCCAGGCGAATACGCAACAGCATCCAGAACACGTCTCTCGAGTACCAGGGCCAGATGGTCAGGACATCGGTCAGTGTAGGCCTGGCAAATTATCCCGAAGATGGCTCGGATCCCCGCCAAATCGTGGTCAAGGCGGACCACGAGATGTACCGTCACAAAGAGTTGCGAAAACCGTCCGTGGAAAAGACCTGAGGCCGCAGGTCATGCCGCGTCGCGTAACCATCAACCACTCTCTGCTCGGTTTCGTCGTGCTCGCTTTGATCGTGTCCGGCATCGATCCCCGCGACCGAATGACATGGGTGCTGGAGGTGGTGCCAGTATTGGTCGGTCTTCCGGTCGTGCTCGGCCTGTATCAGCGCTTCCCGCTCACGCCGTTGTCCTATTGGTTGTTGACCATCCACGCTCTGATACTGATCGTCGGGGGTCACTACACGTACTCGAACGTGCCACTGGGTTTCTGGTTACAGGATCTGTTCGACATGTCCCGCAATCACTACGATCGTCTCGGTCACTTCGCCCAGGGATTCGTGCCTGCGGTGGTGACGCGCGAAGTGCTGCTACGCATGAGCCCGCTCAGAAGAGGCGCCTGGCTCAACTTCCTCGTGGTTTGTGTGTGCCTCGCCATAAGCGCTTTTTACGAGATGATCGAGTGGTGGGTCGCCGTTGCGGCCGGCGTCGCCGCAGAGGCTTTCCTCGCGACACAGGGAGACGTATGGGACACCCAGTGGGATATGTTTCTGGCGCTGCTCGGTGCGATGACATCCGTGTTCCTGCTGGGACGCCTCCAGGATCGACAGCTCGAGTCGATGGGTATCGAACAGACCGGAGCCCGCGAATGAGCCACCCGAGTCGATGGCGGATCCGGTCTGCAAGCCGGGCCGACTGGCCTCAACTCCGGGTTCTGCTGTCACACGCGGATCTTCCTGTACAGGGGGTGGAAGCCGGGGCGCGCGGGCAGTTCCTCGTCGCCTCGGATGCTGCCGGCACCATCGCTGGCCTGGTCGGGCTGGAGGTTCATGGCGGCCACGGCCTGCTCCGATCGCTGGTCGTTGCAGCCCCAGCCCAGGGCTGGGGGCTGGGCAAAACCCTGGTGCGGGCCGTCGAAGCGCGTGCCAGGGCGCGACAGATCGATCGCTTGTTCCTGCTGACGACCACCGCGGCCGGATATTTCGAGGCTCGCGGTTATGTCCGCGTCGAGAGGCAGGCGCTCCCCGGGCCTATTCGACGCTCTGAGGAATTCACGCAGCTGTGCCCGGCTTCAGCCGTCGCCATGGCAAGCCCGGTGATCGCGGCGGACCCGGTCCCGACCCGCTCCTGACCCTTGGACCCGCAGCGGTCCTGAGTCTACACTGACCCGAAAGCGGCACGCCGCGGCATCGATAGGTCGATTGAGGGGGAGAGCAATGGAAGTTGGGGGAATTCTGGGCCTGCTTGTGCTGATCGCCGATATCTGGGCGATTTTGAATGTTGTTCAGAGCAACGCCAGCACGGGTTCGAAAGCCATCTGGATCGTGGTCATCCTGGTTCTTCCGGTGGTCGGATTCATCATCTGGTTCCTGGCCGGCCCGCGAAGTAGCTGACGACGGCGCCGCCGTCGATGAGGGCCTGGCTGAATCTGGCGCGACGCCGTGACGTCGTGATGAGGGCCGTGCGGGTGGCGCTGGTGGTCGGCACCCTGCTGATCATGATCAACTACGCTGATCGGGCCATTGCGAACAATCTGACCGGCGTCGATCTGATCAAGATGGCCATCACCTATCTCGTGCCCTACGGAGTCTCGACGTATTCGGCCGTGGGCGCCCTGCGGGCACAGCAGTCGGCGCTGGCCGACAAGCGCTGATCCAGGCCCTAGGCATCCGTTGGCGGATAAGCGCCGGCGCGGATCCAGCGGCTGAGCAGCCACTTTTCTCCATCCTGCACGGGCTTGCCGGCGTGCAAGGTGCGCGTGTCCGGAGTGCCATCGGGCGTGCAATTGAAGAACAATAGCCCCGCTCCCCGTTGCGGGGGCACGCTGATGTCGATCCGCGGAAAGGCTGTCTGGCCGCCTGCCGGTACATCGTTCAGATAGACGAGAAATGTTGCGACGCGTTGACCGCCCTGGCTCAAACCGGTTGCGCTTCCCGGATGCTTCGGGTCGTAGTAGTCGGCATGGGGCCGATACTCGTCACCGGGCTGATACCTGAGGATCGTGATGGGCTCGCCATTCTCCACCGGTATGAGCGAATAGCGTGCGAGCCGATCCTCGATATTGCAGACCACCGTGTCTTTCAGGAGCCCGCTGAGCCTTGCATTGTGACTCCGCCGGGCCGGATCGCGAACGCGTTCGCCCGTCTGCCGGTTGAGAACCATGGCGGGCCTCAATAGCGGCCTGGCGATGTGGATCAGATGGTTGATCTCCTCGTCGTCAACCATAGCCTGGAATCGGAAGATACGCGGAGTCCAGCAGACGATCTCGATCGCGGTGCCGCTGATCGCCGAGACCCGACCGAGCTCTGCAGCCGGCTGCCGCTGTAACCGGCTCCGGCGCACGGCTTCCTCCACCTGCCCGGACTCCAGAGTCCCCTTCAGTCGCTCGCAGTCCTGTAGCGCCCGGCCGTAATCCCTGGCCGCTGCACGCAGATACCAGCTCAAAGCGTCAACAGGGTCAGCGGGCAGCATCTCTCCGTGCTCTTGTCCGAAGCCGAGCCGCCACTGGGCGCGCGGATCGCCTGTCAGGGCGGCCCGCTCGTACCAACGGGCCGCAGCTCCGGTATCCCGATCACCACCGAGACCACGAGACAGGCAATATGCCAGCTGGGTCATTGCGGAGGGATGACCCAGGTCTGCCGCCAGCGAGAAATGTTCGCGAGCGGCCTGCAAATCGCGCGGCGCCCCGAGGCCTGCCGAGCGCAGCTCCCCGAGTCGGTAGCGGGCCTCGGAAAAGCCTGCCTCGGCCGATCGGGAGAACAGCTGCACCGCTCTCTCCGGGTCGGCGGGTACACCCTGCCCGCGCAGATACATGTAGCCGAGGGCGGAGTCGGCCGGGGCAAAACCACTCTCGGCCGCCGATTCGAAGGCTTTGCGAGCGGCCTTCTGGCCGGTAGCGTCGCCACCCTCCCGCAGGTACCACACGCCAAGGTTGTAGGCGGCCGCCGGGATGCCGCGTTGGGCATCCTCTTTGAGCGCCTCCAGATCGGGATCCTGGTGCATGTCCTCTCCACCCACCGCCAGTCGTCAACGAAGGTTACCAAAAGCCGGGTCAGTCTCGCGGCTAGAATGGAGCCACGACGGGGTCATGGCGTCCATGCCCTGCCTGTTGTATTCCGCAAACCGCGGCTCATTGGAGGAGGAAACACATGGAGAGATTGCGTATCAGCAGCGGCGCGCCATGGGAGTCGTTGGTGGCCTACTCACGGGCGATCAGGGTCGGGGACCATGTCCACGTATCGGGGACGACAGCGTTGAAGGACGGATCGCTGGTCGGTCAGGGCGACGCCTATCTGCAAGCTCGGCAGTGCCTGGCGAACATAAACCACGCTCTGGAGAGCGCCGGGGCCCGGATGACCGATGTGATCCGAACCCGAATCTATGTCACCGACATCGATCTCTGGGAAGAAGTGGGGCGGGCGCACCGTGAGGCCTTCGCCGATGTCATGCCGGCCACCTCCATGGTCGAGATCAGCCGCCTGATAGACTGCGCCATGCTGGTAGAGATCGAGGCGGACGCCTGGATATCGAAGTGAATCGTGGCCGCAAGCGGACACCGGCACCCGGCCCGGCACAAATCCCTGATCACAGCAGGAAGCAGCCGGAACGGGCTGGTGCTGGCACACGGACTGCGCGCGGCAGTCCGCCGGGTGGTGTTCCGCGGGATCGCGGCATGTGGTGGGGAAGCCGGCCAACTGGCACACTGGCGCGAAGTCGTTTGAGTGGTGTAGTCGATGATTAATGCGTTTGTTGCGTACTTTCACTTTCTGGGGATCATGCTCCTGCTGGCCGCGCTCGTCGGCGAGCATCTACTATTGAGCGGCGAGCTTGACGCCGGCCGTGGACGACAGCTCGTGATCACCGACGTGATCTACATCGTCGCGGTCGCGCTGGTGCTTGTCAGCGGTCTGTTGAGGCTGATCTATTTCGGCAAGGGCCTCGCCTTCTACACCAGCAATCCACTGTTTCACGTGAAGATGACCTTGTTCGTGGTCGCCGCCGTGCTGTCCGTGTATCCCACGGTTCAGATCCGTGGTTTGCGACCGGCAGTCCGCAGCGGCCAGGCGCCCGGACTCGGCGCAGGCATGATCCGCCGTCTGAAGCTCCTGGTGAGAGTGGAGCTGATGTTGATAGCCACCATCCCACTGCTGGCTGTGCTGATGGGCAGGGGCTTCGGATACTGACGCAGCCGTCAAGTGTATCGACTGTATCAACACCCGGGTTCAGGGAACTGCTACAAGATCCAGCTCCTGCTTGAATTACTGGGACTTCCCTACGAGACGGTCAACGTCAACATCCTCGCCGGCGAGTCGCGCACGCCCGCGTTCCTGGCGCACAATCCGGTGGGCAAGGTGCCGGTCCTGCAGATCGGATCCGATGACTTCCTGCCGGAGTCAAACGCGGCGCTGTGGTACCTGGCGGAGGGCAGCCGTTTCCTGCCGGCGGATCGGCGCGGACGAGCGGAAGTCGTCCGCTGGCTGAGCTTCGAGCAATACAGCCATGAACCCAACGTGGCGACGGCCCGTTTCTGGATCCACTTTCTCGGCAATCCACCACAATATGCCGAGCGCCTGCAGGAGAAACAGGAGGCTGGCCGGCATGCGCTCCGGATCATGGACGATCATCTGGCCCGGGCCGACTATTTTGTCGGCGGCGGCTACAGTATCGTGGACATCGCGCTCTACGCCTATACCCACGTTGCGGACGAAGCAGACATCGAACTGGCGCCGTACCCGGCGATTCTTGCATGGCTGGCGCGGGTCGGCGGCGAGCCCGGCCATGTGGCGATGGAGTACTAGCGGCCCCATGAAACAGACGCACGAGCGGTCGCAGGACGTCGGCGTGGCAGCGGCCCGCGCAGCTCAGCATACTGCTGCGCACGGACCTGGGTGATGGGACGTGTATTGATACTGGTCGGCCTGATCCTGGTATTCGCCGGGATCGCTGTCAGCTGGGCGCCGGGGCTGTTCAGCTGGTTCGGGCGATTGCCCGGCGACATTCGCATCGAACGCGAATCCGGCACTGTGCTCATACCGTTGGCGTCCATGGCGATCTTGAGTCTCCTGCTGACCCTCGTGTTGAATCTTCTGTTCCGAAGGTAAGCACCGGGCCCACTTGGTCGCGGATTCGTGGAAGAATAGCGGCCCGGAACAGGGAGGACATCATGGACGGGACGCCGAAGCACACCACCGGTTCGACTTCGCGCACGCTGGCGCCAGGCCGGGGAAGACCAGTATGAATTATCCGGATCAGGAGGCGCAGAGCCAGACAGGCCTCGAAATCACGATGCCGGATCAGCGCGATCTGACACCGATCTATGCCGAGTTCGGGGCTGCAGTACATGATACGCAGGTATTGGAGTTCGGCCTGGTCCTGCTGATGGCGCTGGCCACGCGCTACGACAATGCCCAATTCACCAGCGATGCAGTAAAAGCGTTGTCCTCGGCGCAGGCCGGGCAGACCCTGGGTGAATTGTTCCGCGCGGTGCGAAAGAAGGAGTATTTCACCTCCCCGGAGAGAAAGGCCATCCACAAGGCGATCCGGTTGCGCAACGATCTGGTGCACCGATTCATGGTGGACAAAGTGGAACAGTTCCTGTCACCCGAGGGCCGGCAGTCCCTGCTGGATGAGACTCGCGGCATCCGCGAAGCTGTACAGGCAGCGGACCGGATTATCGCGTCGCTTATCGATCGCTATCTCGAAGAGTACGGCACCAGTCTTGAAGAGCTGCAGGACTACGCGTCAGAACTGTTTCCTGAGGAGGAGCCGACTGAGGCACCGCACGAGTGAGTCGTCTGCTGACGGGTTTGCTCTTGCTACTCGGCCTGCAGGTCGCGACGGCTGACCCGGCGTCCGAGTTCTGGGACTGGTTCGCCGCCAACGAGGATCGGGTGGGTGCCGAGCCGTACGGGCCACAGACGAGTGAAGACATGGCTTACTGGCTTGGCCGTATTGCCCCCGGATTGAGTTACCAGATCACCAGGAGCGGCAGAAAGAGCGTGCTGACGCTGAGCAGTGACGGCGAACTCCGCCTGTTTCCCATCGTTGACCGCCTGGTGGAGGCAGCGCCCAGGGTGCGGGGTTGGAAAGTCAAGTCACTGCGCAGGCGTGTGAAAGCCCTGCAGACCGAATCCACAGGCGCTGTGACCCTGAATCCGGCAGACTTATATTTCGATCTCTACGAGGATGCCGGGCGTTTCGGCGTCGTCTTCTACCTGCCGGTGTTCGAACCCGGGAGCATGCAAGACTATCGCACGGCCGCGATGCGGCTCATGAGCCAGTCAGTCGGAGAGCGGGACGTGGGTGCCTGGATCGGCTTCGTCGATTTTGATAGCCAGAATGTGCGGGACATGGAGTTCAGCCGGCCGTTCCAGGACTTTCGCCAGGTGTTCGACGGCCTGAGAAAGTAGCTGACAGCGGTGTTGGCCGTCCGCCCGATGATAAACTTATGGTTTGCCCGGCCCGGGTCGGACCCTGATCAGAGACGCAATACAGGCACACCGATGAACAAGCTTGCCCAGCTTCGCGAACTCACTTCCGTCGTGGCGGATACCGGAGACATTGAATCCATCCGCAAGTACGCGCCCGTGGATGCGACCACCAACCCGTCGCTGCTCTACAAGGCCGCCCAGATGGCCCAGTACCGGCAACTGGTGGACGTCGCGATAGAAAAGGGTTCGGTGCTTTCGGCCGATCAGCGCATGCACAGGATCCTCGACCAGCTGGCGGTCAACTTTGGCGTCGAGATACTCAAGATCATCCCTGGCCGGGTATCGACCGAAGTAGACGCCCGGCTTTCATTCGATACCGACGCCACGGTGCGCAAGGCCGAGGAACTGATCGAGTTGTACCACCACGCAGGCATTTCCCGGGACAGGGTGCTGATAAAGATCGCCTCCACCTGGGAGGGTATCCGTGCCGCGGAGATTCTCGAGAAGCGTGGCATCCACTGCAATCTGACTCTGTTGTTCTCGTTCGCCCAGGCGGCCGCATGCGCGGATGCAGGCGTCACTCTGATCTCACCGTTCGTCGGTCGTATCCTGGATTGGCACAAGAAACATGAGGGCGTCGACGGCTACCCGGCCCACAAGGATCCCGGCGTCCTGTCGGTCACCCGCATCTACAATTACTACAAGCGCAATGGATACGAGACGGTGGTCATGGGAGCAAGCTTCCGGAATACCGGCGAGATCCTCGAGTTGGCAGGATGCGATCTCCTGACTATTTCTCCGGACCTGATGGCTGATCTCGGTGCTGCCGAGGGTGAGGTGCCCGTCAAGCTGTCAGCGGGCAATGCCGCGGCCGACGGGGAGTCACGGATCGAGCTGGACGAAAACGGTTTCCGCTGGATGATCAACGAAGATCCGATGGCCACCGAGAAGCTGGCGGACGGTATCCGCAGCTTCACCCGCGACACCGAGAAGCTGGAAGACCTCATCGGTGAGATTGCCCAGGCGCCGCGGGCAGCCGCAGGCTGACACAGACGGCAGGGTGTGACCTGTGTCCCCTGAATCTCAGATCGAGGAGATCGCCCGCCTCATCAGGGACGGCGAGACCCGGCTCGCGCGCCAGCGCCTCGACAGTATCGGGGCGGCCGACTCGCAAAATGCGTCAATCCTGGATCTGCAAGCCGAACTCTGTTTGCTGGAGCGCCAGGCCGGCGATGCTCTGCGTGCCGCCGAGCAGGCAATTCGGCAAGGGCAGGAAGACCCGGATCGTCTCATCCGTCGCGGCCGGGCATTGAACAATCTGGGACGGCTGGATGCGGCGCAGAGAGACTTCCGCGCCGCTATCGAACTGGATCAGCAATCGGCCGATGCTCATGCCAGTCTTGGCCATGTGCTGCGCCGCCTGCGGTGCAACGAAGATGCCGAGAGTAGTCTGCGGAGGGCGCTGGCGCTGAGACCCGATCATCTCCCGGGACTCGGGTCGCTCGGCATGCTGTGCATCGCCGACGGCCGCTCGACCGAGGCGGTGCAGTTGTTCCACAAGGCGGTCGAACTGGCACCGGCGGATGCGGGTCTGGTGGGCCAACTGGGCGTGGCCCTGCACAACAGCGGGGCGCTGGCCCAGGCTGCAGATGCCTACAAAAAAGCGCTGGAACTCGATGCCAGACAGGTACAGAGCTGGCTCAATCTCGGCATCACCCTGCAGGATCTCGATCGTCTCGAAGAGGCCATAACCGCCTATCAGCAGGCAAGCCGACTGGCGCCCTCCCGCCCCGCGCCTTGGCACCGGCTGGCCGAGGCGCTGTTGGCCGCCGGGCGCTGCGAAGAGGCGCTGCAAGCGGCGGAAACAGCGATGGCGCTGGATCCCTGTCACCCCAGCGCCATGTCTACCCGCATCATTGCGGCCCAGCGCCTGGGAAAAGATGTGGAGGCACAGCGGCTCCTCGGACTGGACTCGCTGGTGATCGAGCAGCCCCTGCCCACACCCGATGGGTATCCCGGGCAGCAACACTTCCGCACGGCGTTGGTGGATCATGTCATGACTCACCCGACCCTGACCTATGAGCCCGGCGGTCATGCAACCCGCCGGGGGCGGCATACGCGGGACCTCCTGCAGGGTGACAAGGGACCGATCGAGCTGCTGGAGACGGGCATCCTCCGTCTGGTGGATCGTTACCTGGAGACGGTGTCTCCGCCGCCGGATCATCCGTTCCCGGGGGACGTGCCGAGGCCACACCGGTTGGCGATGTGGGCTGTCGTCATGGACACGGAAGGTCATCAGCTCCCCCATATCCATCCGGCCGCCTGGTTGAGCGGCGTCTATTACGTTGAGTTGCCGCGGACCCTGGGGGCAGGCGGAGACGATGTTGCAGGCTGGATAGAATTCGGCCTCCCGCCTGAAGAACTCCAGGACACGAAGGCGCCACCCGTCCGTCTGCTCCGACCGGTCGAGGGTGCCGTGTACCTGTTCCCCTCCTTCCTGTACCACCGCACAATCCCGTTTGGCGGTGACGGCAGGCGAATAAGCATCGCTTTCGATGTGCTCCGCCAACCACTCTCCTGAGATCATGAAGCAGAACATCCGCATGTTGTCGTTCCTGGAGGGGGCCAGAGCCGCGACCGGCGCTGCTGTCGTCATCGACGTCTTCCGGGCATTCTCACTGGTCCCGTGGGCGATGATGAGTGGCGTCGCAACGATCGTACCGGTGCGGACGGCGGCAGAGGCACTGGCCTGGCGTGAGCGGAACCCCGAAGTTCTGCTGGCCGGGGAGAGAGATGGCAAGCCGTTGCCCGGCTTCGACTACGGCAACTCCCCCTCGGCGATCCGCGATGCCAATCTCGAGGGCCGCATACTGATCCACCGGACGAGTGCCGGCACCCAGGGACTCCTGGCCGCCCTTGAGGCCGGCGCATCGCCGGTTATTGCCGGCAGCTTCCTCAACGCGAGCGCCACCGTCAGATATCTCCGCGCCAGCGGGGCCGACTCGATCAGCCTGGTGGCGATGGGCTGGAACGGCGAGGAAGCTGCACTGGAAGACACGCTCTGTGCTGACTATCTACGCGCCTTGTTGCGCGGCGAGGCGGCCGATTTTCAGGCCATGCGCAGGCAGATACGGGAAGACGCCACCGGCCGGAGATTCTTCGATCCCGCCCTGCCCTGGTTTCCAGAGGCAGACTTCGATGCCTGTATCGCCGTGGATCGATTCGATTCCGCCATCACGGCGGTGTGGGATGACGCCTGGGGCGTGCGTCTGCAGAGGGTGAGCTGAGTGCTGAGGACTCAGCGTGACGGCCGACCCTTCTCGATAGCGTCGTCGATATCCTGCTGGCTCTGGCGCAACATCTCTGCGACGCGCATTCGTTCCTCGGCCGGCATCTGGCCGGCGTCGTCGGGCAGATCCGCCATCTCTTCACCGAAACTACGCGTCAGCGAATAGAGAATCCCGGACGCCTTGATAATCAGGTCGTGCATTTCGCCCGCGTAGCTGGTGTCGTTCATCAGCGAGGATGCCATGGCGGCGGTTATCAGGTCGTCGCGTATCAGTCGGTCCAGGGTCCCATTGGCTACCGCGTCGTCCGCCCTGGCCTTTTCCTTCAGCGACTCCACACGTTCACGGACGATGTCCGCATCGTCGATCTTCCGTAGTTCGATGAGCGCCCGGATCAGTTCCCCCAGGTTGACGCGTATGCGATCGTACTGTTCGCGCATGTGGATGTTGTCTGACTCGACGTAGGTCTCCACGTTCTTGCGCAGAAGCTTCAACAACTTCAGTGTTTCCACCCAGAAGCGGGCCGCCTCCCTGAGTTCATGGGCCATCGCCGCCTGCTCGCCGCTCATCCTCGGCTGGGCCTTCACGCTGAACTCGAGGATCGCGCTGTAGATGGCCTTGATCCGGGCCTGATAGACCTGCCTGAGGCGTACGTGTTCGAGGTGTCGCGACCGTTCGACGATGCGCTCCATCGGCTCATCGCCGAGGATGTCGCCACGTTGAAACCCGAGGATCTGAGCGATGATGTCCACTGAATTCAGCGCCAGATGCTGCGTCTCGCGTGTCAGCGCAACAAGGGCGGCGTCCGGGTAATCGACCAGCGAGTCGACCAGGAATCGCGGTTGCTCGACGCCGTCCACCACGTCCTTCTCCGGCAGCACGTGCTCGAGGAAGACCACCAGCCGGTCCACGAGAGGCAGCATGATAGCCACGCCGATGACGTTGAAGACGGTGTGAAAGACCGCCAGTTTCAGCGTGTAGTCATCGGCCGCGATGCCCAGCCACGATGCGAGATCGTCGACCAGGTCGGCCATCTGCCCGATAAACACGATGGCGATCAGGCCGGTGGTCAGATTGAAGACCAGGTGTGCGCCCGCCAGGCGCTTGCCGGCGACGTTGGCCCCCATCGCACCGAGGATGGCCGTGATCGTCGTGCCTACATTGGTGCCGATGGCCAGCGCCAGCGCGTTGTAATAGGACACCTGTCCTGACGCCAGTGCCGCGATCGTCAGCATGAGCACGGCGTGGCTGGACTGCATCACCACGGTGAGGGCGATGCCGATGGTGGCGAACACGAAGACGCCCGCGTAGCCTTCCATCGCGAACCGGGTCAGATCCATGCCCTGGCTGACCGCCTCGAAACCTTCCTTGATGAACTGGATGCCGATAAACAGGAAGGCGATGCCCAGGAGGACGTGGCCGCCGCCCTTCCAGAGCTTGCTCTTCTGGTAGATGAACAGGATGCCGAAGACCGCCATCGGCATCGCGTAGCTGGCCAGGTCGATCTTCACGCCGTAGGAAGCCATCAGCCAGGCGCCGGTCGTGGTGCCGATATTCGAGCCAAAGATGATGCCGATACCCTGCGCCAGCCCGATAAGACCGGCGGACAGGAAGGTAATCGTGATCAGGGAGACCAGCGAACTAGATTGCATAAGCGCCGTGGCGACGAGTCCGAATCCCATGCTTCGGGCGCGGGTTCCCGTACTTGCGGCGAGCACCTTCTCAAGTACGCCGCCGGTAAAGGCCTGGAAGCCCTGTTCCAGCGACAACATGCCGAACATGAACAGCGCGATACCTGCCGAGAGCTGCAGGAAATCCTCGTTCATCCAGAATCCCCACGCCAGGATCAGGATGACTGCGGGGAGCGTGAGTCTTTTGATAAGGCTCATGACACAAATGTAGTCCGAATCCAGCCTGACATTGTACGGCTACGGGTCGGTCAGATCACTCGCGGCACGGCCGTCCGGGCGCTATAGTGATCGAGGGGCAGAAGAAAGAACCGAAGAAATATGATCGACGAGAATTGGCAGCCGGGCAGTCCCGGCGAAGGCGTAGATGGCGAGTGCCCGCGATTCAAAGTACCGGAGGGTCGGGAAGACTGGTACACCAAAACAGGCACGCTCCGAGGCCGGGTCTACAACGAACACTTACGCCTCCTCCAGCAGGAACTGGTGAAATTGCAGGAGTGGGTGAAACACGAGGGCATAAAAGTCATCGTGCTCTTCGAGGGAAGGGATTCCTCAGGCAAGGGCGGCGTCATAAAACGCATCACCGAGCACCTGAATCCGCGGGTCGTCCGCATCGCGGCTTTGCCTACCCCGACCGAGCGTGAAAGGAGCCAGTGGTATTTCCAACGCTACGTCGCGCAACTGCCCTCCGGTGGCGAGATCGTCCTGTTCGATCGCAGCTGGTACAATCGGGCCGGCGTCGAGCGGGTGATGGATTTCTGCAGCCGCGAGGAATATCTCGAATTCGCGCGCTCGGTCCCGGAATTCGAGCGCATGCTGGTCCGCTCCGGCTTCGTACTGCTGAAATACTGGTTCTCCGTCAGTGACGAAGAGCAGGAGCGGCGCTTCCAGGCGCGGCTGCACAACCCCATGAAGCGCTGGAAACTCTCACCCATGGATCTGGAGTCCAGGCGCCTGTATCGCGAGTACTCGAGGGCGAAGGATGACATGTTCAAGTTCTCGGACATCAAGCAGGCGCCCTGGTATGTCGTGCCGGCCGATGACAAGCGGCGTGCGCGGCTCAACTGCATCCATCACATGTTGACTGCGGTCGATTACCAGGACGTGATGCCGGATCCGATCAAACTTCCGCCGCGGGACGAGAGCAAGACCTACGTGCGGACGCCGATCGAAGACCAGAGCTTCGTGCCCCAGGTCTACTGAATGAATCCGACCGGCAGCCGAAACAGGAGAAGTCCAGATGGCCAATGAGGGTTACCACGAACCCGTCGAGGAACTCAGCGATGCCACCCGCGATATGCACAGGGCGATCGTGTCTCTTATGGAGGAACTCGAGGCCGTCGACTGGTACAACCAGCGAGTCGACGCCTGCAAGGACGAGGAACTCAAGGCGATCCTGGCACACAATCGCGATGAGGAGAAAGAGCACGCGGCGATGGTGCTGGAGTGGATTCGGCGCAGGGACCCCACCTTCTCTAAGGAACTCAAGGAGTCCCTGTTCACCTCGGGCGAGATCGGCCACCATCACGACTGAACTCCGCCCCTCCCTGTTGTGAATCCATCCCCTCGCAGGGTCAGCCTTCTGCGGCTGGCCACGACTTGGTCGGTGGCCACCGCCGTCGTCCTGATGCTGGTGAAATCTGTGGCCTGGGTCAGCACCGGGTCGGTCAGCCTGTTGGCCTCGCTGATCGATTCGCTGATGGACGCGGTCGCCTCGATAATCAATCTGCTGGCGGTCCGTTACGCACTGCAACCGGCGGACGAAGAGCATCGCTTCGGCCACGGCAAGGCCGAGTCACTGGCCGGCCTGGCGCAGGCCGCCTTCATCTCCGGGTCCGCGTTGCTGCTGCTGTACGAGGCCGTCAGACGCTTGATGACGCCACAGCCGCTGGAGTCCGTGAAGCTCGGCCTGGGGGTGATGGCGTTCTCGATCATCGCGACCGTCATCCTGCTGGTGGTTCAGCGCTACGTCATCCGGCACACCGAATCGGTCGCGATCAAGGCCGACTCCCTGCATTACTGGACCGATCTGCTCAGCAACCTGAGCGTCATCGTCGCCCTGTTCCTGAGCATGGCCGGCTGGCTGCGGGCGGATGCGCTTTTTGGCCTGGCGATCGGCGCCTACATTCTCTACGGGGCGGTCAGGATCGCCCAGGAAGCGGTCCAGCACCTGTTGGATCGTGAATTGCCCGAGGAGCAGCAGCAGCGCATCGTGCAGGTGGCCCTGGAGCACCCGGATGTGACCGCCGTCCATGATCTGAGGACCCGGCAGTCCGGGCACACCAAGTTCATACAGCTCCACATCGAGATGGACGGACAGATGAACCTGGCGCAGGCACATGTGGTCGGTGACGCCGTCATGCTGCGCTTGAAAGAGGCCGTGCCCGGCGCCGATGTCATCATCCATCAGGATCCGGAAGACGACTCACACCCCGACCTGCCCGGGGAGCGGATCACCTGACCGCGCTGAGGTAAACTCTGCCATCCGCCTGCAGATCTGATCGCCGCGACCCGGTCAGGCCCGAGGCTGGAGCTCGATGTTTCTATGACCCAAGAATCCGCCACACAGACCGCGCAGAAGCCGGAAAATCCATGGTTGAGCCTGGGTATCAACATCGCGATCCCGGCGCTCGTCCTGATGAAACTGAGCGGACCGGAGTATCTGGGTCCGGTGTACGCGCTGATCTTCGCGTTGTCTTTCCCCCTGATCTACGGCATCCAGGATCTGGTTCGCCAGAAGCGCTTCAACTTCATCTCGGCACTGGGCGTGGTGAGTATCCTGTTGACCGGTGGCATCGGTCTCCTCCAGCTCGACCCGAAATGGATCGCCGTCAAGGAGGCCAGCGTGCCGGCGGTGATCGGACTGGCCGTGGTCCTGTCGATGAAGACCCGGTTCCCGATCGTGCGCTCGCTGCTGTATACCGACAAGATCATCGACGTGCCTGCAGTGGAGGCCGCGCTGGACCGCTATGATGGCCGTGATGCTTTCGAGCAGGCGCTGAAGGTCTCTTCCTGGCTGTTGGCGGGTTCTTTCTTCCTGTCGGCGGTGCTGAATTTCATCCTCGCGCGCGTGATCGTAAAGAGTGACGCGGGTACCGTTGCGTTCAACGAGGAGCTGGGGCGCATGACCGCCCTCAGCTATCCGGTGATCGTCATTCCATCGATGGCGGTAATGATGATCGCCCTGTGGTACTTGTTCCGCAGCATCAAGCGACTGACTCACATGGATCTCGAAGAGATCTTCCATCCACGCCACCGCTGAGGCGCAATCGCCGGAGGACACGGCCATGCAGGGATTTTTCCTCAGACTTCTGATTACCGCCGGCGCGATGTGGCTGGCATCGCTGATCGTGTCCGGGATGAGTTTCGCCAGCAGCTGGACGCTGCTGTGGGCGGCACTGTGGCTGGGCATCTTCAATGCTCTGGTGCGGCCGCTCGTCATTCTGCTGACGCTGCCGTTGACGCTTGTGACGCTGGGGCTGTTCTTGCTGGTGGTGAATGCCGCCATGCTGGGGCTGGTCGCCGCCTTGCTGGACGGTTTCACGCTGGCCGGCTTCTGGTCGGCGTTGTTCGGCTCGATTCTTATCAGCGTGTTCAGCGCCCTGGCGTCCAACTTCATCGGCTCTTCAGGTCGTTACGAAGTGCTGATCGTCGAGCGACACTGACAGAATGGATCTGAATCAGGTGACGATTCGTGCCGCCGACGTGGCGGCATGCACCGAGTTCTATTGCGCCCTCGGCCTGCGGCTGATCGTCGATTCCCGACCGCGCTATGTCCGCTTTGAGTGTCCGGACGGTGGCAGCACCTTTTCGATCCACCAGGTTGACGGGGCGACGGCCACCGGCGGCACGGTGATCTATTTCGAATGTGATGACCTGGACGAGCGGGTCGCCCGCCTGAAGGGATCGGGCGTCGAGTTTGATAGTGATCCGGAGGACACGCGGTGGCTGTGGCGGGAGGCCCGTTTGCGAGATCCCGCCGGGCACCTGATCTGCCTGTTCCGGGCCGGCGACAATCGACGCCATCCACCTTGGCGGGTGGGCGATTGATGCCTCGTCAGCGGGCCTTGCCGTAGACTGCGATCAGTGCGACCCCAGCGATGATCACGGCCATGCCGGCGAGCTGCGCGCCCTGCAATGATTCGTCGAGGACCCACCATCCGAGGACGGTAGCGATCGCCGGATTGACATACGCGATGGTCGCCAGTCGTGCCGGTGTCGTCTGGTGTATCAGCCAGATATAGCTGCCGTAAGCGATACAGGAACCGAAAATCGTCAGATACAGCAGCCCGCCGACTCC
>Ga0316191_10000086_pt1 | contig 47819 bp, 38 predicted proteins | sample Eddworburr2cm_MG_FD_204928 | JGI IMG/M metagenome (GOLD analysis project Ga0316191, IMG submission 204928) | Coastal sediment microbial communities from Maine, United States - Eddy worm burrow 2 cm | ecosystem: Environmental > Aquatic > Marine > Coastal > Sediment | place: USA: Maine...
TGCACGGCGGGAAGGCGCTGAAGGGATTCGCTCATCCCTCGACAACGCACGGCGAGTTCTCGAAGCACCTCCCAGCCCGCTACCTCGACGTCGCCAGCCGAGCGCTCGACTCCGAGAACCTCAGAACGAACCGCAACCAGATCGCGCTCATGGACTCCAGGGCCGACGAGCTGTTCTCGAAGCTCGCGGACGGCGGTCACGGTGAGTCGCTCAAAGTGGCGTTGGCGTCTGCCAAGAAGCTGCGCGGGATGACGAAGGACGCCAAGCGCCTGAAGGTCCTCGACGAGATGATCGAGGTGCTCAAGCAGGGCATCGGTGAGGACCTGATCTGGAACGACCTCCTCGACCTCTGGGAGCAACGACGGAAGACCGTAGACACCGACTCGAAGATCGCGTTCCGCAAGTCTGTCGCCCTCTCGGCAGAGCAGGCGCTCGCCCTGGCGGCTGTCGTCGTCCAGGCGGCTCGCGACTTCATCCGAGACCCGAACGATCTGCGGGCCTTCGCGTCCAGGATCGAAGCCAACACACCCGGAGGTCTGGTTGCTCTCGACGAGTCCGACTACCACGTCTCTGGTTGATCCGCCGAGCCTTCACCGGAAGGTGATGTCGGAGATCGTCCACGGAGTCTTGAACGTCGAGTCCCAGAACTGGCGCAACATCTGGAGCCCGCAGGAGAGCACGCTCGGGGAGCCCCATCCGCAGATCGAGCTGATCGAGAGCGATTGCCCCGAGATCTTCTACGGTGGAGCCCGTGGCGGGGGTAAGACGGACGGAGTGCTCGGCAAGTGGCTCAAGCACCGGGATCGCTGGAGGGGCAACGCTCGCGGGATCGTCTTCCGGCGACGCGCCATCAACCTCGAAGACGTGATCGCCAGGTCGCTCCAGCTCTACCCCGCGACCGGGGGCAAGTTCATCGGCTCGCCGCGACTCATGTGGCAGTGGCCTGATGGGTCACAGCTTCGCTTCCGGCACCTCTGGGACGCGAAAGCGGCACAGTTCTACCAAGGGCACGCCTACACCTACATCGTCATCGAGGAGGCCCAGCAGTGGCCCGATCCTGAGCCCATCAAGCTCATCGGTGCGACACTCCGATCCGCGCACGGCGTCTCTTGCGAGATGCTCTTGACCGGCAACCCTGGAGGGCCGGGTCACCACTGGGTCAAGGCCCGCTATGTCGATCCAGCCCCACAGGGCTTCGAGGAGCATATCGACCCGGTGACCGGCCAAGGGGTGATGTTCATCCCGGCCAAGCTCGAAGACAACCCGAAGCTCGTCGAGTCCGACCCGACCTACGAGCGCCGCCTCATGGCTTCCTCGAACTCCCAGGCGCTCATCAAGGCGTGGCGCTACGGTGCCTGGGATGTTATTGCCGGGGCGTTCTTCTCCGACGTCTGGCGACCCGAGAAGCAGCGCTTGAAGTGGTTCGAGATCCCGGCCTCCTGGGGGCTGCTGTCGAGCTTCGACTGGGGCTTCGCGAAGCCGTCCGCGCTCGGGCTCTACGCGATCAGCTCCGGGGAGCCACTGCCGAAGAACAGCGGGTGCCCGTATCCTGGGCGGGTCTTCCCGAAGGGCACCTTCATCCGGATCGGCGAGGTCTACACCGCCGAGCGCGACCAGAACGGCATCCTGAAGCCGAACCAGGGCGCCAGGATCGTCAACGCCAGGCTCGGTCGCCTGGTCGAGGAAGCTCGCGAGGAGATCGCGCCATCGCGGGAGTGGAGAGGCTACGCCGACCCGTCGATCTTCGACGAGAGCGGCGGCAAGTCGATCTACCGGCAGATGACCGAAGGCACCCAGTTGAAGTGGCTGGGGATGATGAAGGCCGACAACACGAGGATCGCCGGTTGGGGTAGGGTGCGCGAGATGCTGAGCGAGGCCGCCTCCGACCACCCCGAAGGTCCCGGACTCTACTGGTTCGAGGGTAACTGCCGCGAGTTCGAGCGGACAATGCCCTTGCTGCCGATGGACGAGAAGAAGCCCGACGACGTGGACACTGACGCCGAGGACCACATCGGCGACGAGGTGCGCTACGCGGTGATGAGCTACAAGACGATGAGCAGTACGGAGTTCCGGCAATGATGCGACGCTGGACGCGCATGATGCACCGCATGAACCGGCGCGCTTTCGAGCCGCCCTGGAGAGACGATGCCGAACCAGATCACGAGCTACCTCCCGGTCAGGTACACCCCGACGAAGAAGAAGCGCAAGCAGCCCCCCAGGCCCAAGAAGAAGACAGGCCGCAAGATCACCCTGAAACGCCGCTAGGACTACGAACCAAACGACGGAGGCCCATAGATGGCTGAAGCCCAAGCACAACTGAAGTCGTCCTTCGGAGAGGGGCTGAACTGGCCGCAGACGGCGCCGTTGGAGATCGCGACACCGACGCCTGTCGTTCAGGCAATGGCAGCTCAGAGGGCGCCAGTGCGAGCCGTCTACGGCGGCACCGAGGTCATGCGAGCGCTGGGCAAGACGTATCTGCCGCAGGAGCCCGGCGAGACGAATGCGGCCTACGAGTCGAGGCTCCAGCGCACGTTCCTCTACAACGGGATCTCGCGCACCGTTCAGGTGCTCGGCGGCAAGCCGTTCGCCAGGCCCATCGACATCGGCGAGGACGTCCCTCCCGTCGTCAGGGAGTGGATGGAGAACATCGACAACACCGGCAGGCACCTCAACATCTTCGCTCGCGATGTCTTCATGGATGCGCTGCTCGATGGCATCTCCTACTTCCTGGTTGATATGCAGGCCGAGCCCAAGGATGAGCAGGGTAACGTCGTGAAGCTCCGGAAGTCAGACAGAGCGGCCAAGGAGAAGCGCGTCTACTGGGTCCAGTATCGGGCCGATGACGTCCTGGGTTGGAAGACGGAAATTTACAACGGGCGGCTGTTCCTGTCGCAGTTCCGGGTCAAGATCGACCTCACCGTCGACCGCGATGACTTCACCGAGGAGGATGTCGAGGGTGTGATGGTGCTCGTGCCGGGCGGCTGGGCTCAGTACGTCCCCATCGAGGACGACGAGGAGGGCCGCTATCGGCTCCTGGCGCAGGGCAAGACCTCGATAGGCTACATTCCTATCGTCCCCGTCTACACGAAGCGGGTCGCTTACATGGTGGGAGCGCCTCCGCTGCTCGACCTCGCCTACTTGAACCTGGCTCACTGGCAGTCCAGCTCCGACCAGCGCCACATCCTCCACGTCGCTCGTGTGCCGCTGCTTTTCGCGAAGGGCTGGGTCAGTGCTCCTGGAGACTCCCTGGAGATCGGGCCGAACCGGCTCATCACCCAGGAGAACTCCGAAGCTGCTCTCAGCTACGTCGAGATCAATGGCAACGCCATCGGTGCCGGTCGAGATGACCTGAACGACCTGATGGAGCAGATGGGCGACGTCGCGATGCGTCTCCTGCTCCCGAAGACGGGCGACATCACAGCGACCCAGACAGGCGTCGAAGCCGCCGAGGCTCACAGTGCCCTTCAGGCGATGGCCGAGGGCCTCCAGGACTCCCTGGAGATCGGCACGGCCTATACGGCGGACCAGTGGGGGATCACCAGCGGCGGCGGCAGCCTGAAGGTCTACACCGACTTCGGGATCGCGCTGCATGACTCGGAGGTCGGGAAGATGCTGGCTGAGGCAGAGTCGAAAGGACAGATCAGCCGCGAGACGATGTGGAGTGAGTGGAAGCGGCGCAACATCCTCTCGGACGCTTTCGACGAGAAGGAGGAGGCAGATCGGCTGGAAGAGAACTCGAAGGACGACAACGATTCGCTGGCGAGCCTGGCCGGGCTCATGGCGGCAGGTAAGGACAAGATGCCGCAGAACGCCGGGGATGACGCCGAGGACCTGGAAGGGGGCGATGCCTAGTGCACACCACTGACTGTGACTGTCATCAGTGCCGACCATTCGTGTAACCAGCCCCCAGGAGGGGAGCCATGACGACCAAGATTCGATGGCCCAGAGAAAAGCCAATCATCGAGTGCGATGAGATCCCCCATTCTGTCGTGACCCTTGCGTCTTGCATGGCCGTCATCATGGTCTTCACCTGGGGGTATTTTCACTACCTCCACCGGGACATCGTTCAGGTCTTCGTTGCTGTCCAGGACCCGACCGGGCCGACGTTCAAGGAGGAGTTCGAGAAGCACTGGGGCGAGACCCCCACGGAGAGCTTCGAGGTTGCTGGGGGTAAGCTCCTCAACCACTGGGGCAACACCGACAACTGTGTCTCCGTCGAGAGGAACAACCCCGACGGGCCGAACCAAGTGCTCGCCTTCGTGCTCGACGATGGCAACCAGACGGAGACCGTGGCCTCGCTGTTCGCTTCGCCCGCTCTGGCGGCTGGCCCAGGTAGTCTCCAGGATCGGTGTCGAGGTGCGAGCTGCGGCGATCCACGGCGCTGCCCGAAAAACGGGAACCACCCCGGCTACTTCGAGTACGAGCCGGAGTCGATCAACGAGTGCGAGATGTGGGTCTACTACACCTTCGCCGATTGCTGCCAGTATCGGCAGCTCGTCGACAACTGCTACGGCCTCAAAGGTGAGATCGAGTGGGGATGTTGCCGCCATTGAGGAGGGCCTGAGTGAACTGTCCGCACTGCGGTCGCCCCGTGAGGGGCGCGCATAGCTGCTTCCATCCTGAGTCAAAGGAACGCCATGACCGTCAAGAAGATCGTCGTCGAGGGACAAGTCGGACACCAGACACCAACCGGGAAGCCCCACTTCGGAAAGGGCTCGAAGGCGAAGGCGACAGCGCTGCATGAACGCGGCAAGAAGGCCGCCATCACGCGCAAGCTGCGCGACCTGATTCGAGACCATCATGGCGGGTGAGAGATTCCCGGTGATGCTCCGGGGCCTCCAGCGCTCCGGCACCAACTTCGCCCAACGGTGGCTCTTCGGGGAGCACTTTCCAAGTGTCGCGCTCCAGCCCGCGAACAAGCACCGCGACTGGGACCACTACGGGACCGGATCGGACCGGCTCTTCGTCATCTCGAAGCACCCGATGGCCTGGGCTGTCTCGGTGTGGAGATGGGCGTCTCGGACGGCGAGCGAGGATCGCGGGCTCCAACTCACCTGGATGCCGGAGCCCTGGCACGGCGGCACGTTCCACGAGTTCGTCAACCGCTACCGACCTGGGCGAGCCTGGAGCCAGCAACACCGCTCCTGGCTCGGGGTGGACTGCTACGAGAAGCTCTTCCTGCGCTACGAGTGGATTCTCGAAGCTCCTGGCGCGGCAGTCGAGAAGGTCGGCGACTGGCTGAACATCGAGCCCTCACACTCACGGGTCGGCTTCGCCCAGTACCGCTACCAGCTCGCCGACTCCTACTTCGACCCCGGCTACTACTACCAAGAGCTTTGGAGGCTCGAATACGACCCAACCTCGTGGCAGCGCATGGAGGAGAGTCTCGATCAGATCATCGTTGACGCTCTTGGCTTCGAGGTGGTCCCATAGTGGCAACCGAAGCTGCCATTCGGGAGGCGCTCCAGCAGACCGTCAACGGCGCCCTGGCCGATGCCATGATCGGGCATCAGGTCGGCCTGCTCCGCCACTCGAACGCCATCAGCGCCGAGATCGTCAAGGTCCTCGAAGACAGCCGTGGACAGCTCGAAGACCTGCTGCGATCCAGGCTCGCGAGAGCCCTGCCGCTCGGCTACGATCCAGGCCCCGTGGTCTCGGCCCGAGCTGCCGTTCAGCTCGAAGCGATCCGCAAGTACGTGGATGGCGTTGTCCAGAACATCGACGATCATCTCATCAGCGCCTTGGAGGGCGTGGGGGAGTGGGAGGTTGGCTTTCAAGAGAGGCTCCTCTCGGGACTCGTTCCCCTGTCCGTCAACTACTCCACGCCCTCCTCCAATACCCTCAAGAGCCTGGTCACGGAGCTGCCCTACGGCGGTGAGAACGCCAAGTTCTACGGCGAGCACATCAGCGACTTCGCAGCCAGCCAGTTCGCGTCCGTTGCGCAGACGATCCAGCGCGGGGTGATCGCCGGAGAGACGGTGGATCAGATCACCTCGAACGTCATCGGCACCAAGGGCTTCAAGTTCTCAGATGGCGCCTGGACGTCCCGAAAGCGCCGATACGAGGCCGAGACCCTGGTGCGCACGAGCGTCAACCACGTCACGACTGCGAGCCGCGAGGAGCTATACAAGGCGAACGACGACATCGTGAAGTCGATCCAGATCGTCGCCACCCTCGACGGGCGCACGACCTTGATCTGCCAGACGGAGGACGGGGAGGTCTACCCCGTGGGCTCCGGCCCCAGGCCGCCGTTCCACTACTCCTGTCGCACGACCACGGCTCCCGTTCTCAAGAGCTACGGCGAGCTGGTCCCCGAGCTGCGGGGCAAGGTGCGCAGGACGCCCCGAGAGCGCGCCATGCTCGACGGCACAACCTCGGGCAAGGTCACCTACAACCGCTGGCTCCGGCGCCAGAACGCGGAGATGCAGAACTTCGTCCTGGGACGCTACCGGGGCAGGCTGTACCGGACGAACCCCGACATCTCGATCCACAAGTTCGCCGATCCGCAGGGCCGCATGATGTCGCTCTCACAGCTCGTCGCCCAGGACGCCCGGCTCTTCCTCACCCTGAGCGATGCCGAGATCGTGAAGCTCGACCAGTGGCTCGAACGCGGCCAGATGCAGCGGCTCCTCACGATGAAGGCGAAGAAGGAGGGGCGGCTCCCGAAGCCCAAGCCGAAGCCGACGCCGGAGCAGGAGTTCTTCAAGGCACGAGACGCGACCTTCGGCGAGCTGCGCGAAGGCGACGTGCTCAAGATGGGCAGCAATCGAGCGAGGATCACGAGCAACGTCATCGAAGACGACAAGGCCCACATCACCTACGAGATGCGGAAGACCGACGGGACCATCAGCGTCCGCGAGATGACGCAGCCCGCAGGCAAGAAGGCTCCGAGCCAGGTGATGCCGCAGGCGGATCTTCGCCCGTCGTACAAGGCAAGGCAGATGTCACGCGCCGAGGCCATCGAGGTCTTCGAGCGCGAGATCCCGGAGAACGCGCACGTCGGCTGGTTTCGCAGGGAAGACATCGCCTACAAGCGCACGATCACGGAGGCGATGGACGAGTCGCAAGACGCCCGCGATGCCGCGCTGAACATCATGCACAGGCAGGTCGAAGACCTTCTCGGGAAGGAGGTCCCGTTCGACGAGTTCCTGAACACGGAGTACACCCTCTATCGGGGCGGGAAGCTCTCGGGATCGGACGCAAGGAACACGTTCCAGTCGTTCTCTCTCGACAAGCGCACGGCGCAGAAGTTCATCGACAAGAATGGCGGCGATCTGTTCGAGATCAAGCTCAAGCCGTCGCAGACTTACGGCTCAGGCCAGACCATCGCCGAAGCGGAGGTGATGATCCCCACGAACACCGCAATGAGGGCGCGAATCGTGGGAGAAGCGATTGATCGCAAGCCGGACGTTCCGAAGGTCATCCCCCGGCAGCGCACCAACGAGCGCGTCCGGGCTGCGAAGAAGTGGGCGAAGGACAACGATGGGCCGATCCTCCAGACCACGGAGACGAAGACCGCGCGCGCCCTGGCCGAGGCCACCGACGACTGGAACGAGAAGCTGACTCTCCGGGGGGATCTCCCGGACCAGAACATCGACCCGCGCACCGGCCTCCCGTTCAGCGACGAGTACATCGCCTGGCGGGCAAATCAACACAGCACCTTCGCGCAGATCAAGCGTCAGCTCATAGGCAAGGACGCCGGGATCAAGGAGATCGACCCGGAGCGCCTGGCCGTTCTCCAGGAGGCCCTCAACGCCAACTGGAACAACCCGGTCTTTCGACAGATCCTCGACAGCGACGAGCTGCCAGAGCAGATCTACGTGAGCCTGAAGAAAGCCATGACGAGGTTCGATCTCGTTGACGGTGACGGACCGGCTGGCGACATCGCGGGCATCGGCACGAGCTTTTTCCACGACGTCGAGAACTTCCTCGATCTGGTCGAGACGCTGACCTCTGACCAGCCCTTCGCCCCAGGCGTGGACACCGTTGCGAACACCTGGAGTCGAGTCCTGAGAGCCAGGCTCGGCTATCGCCTCCAGAGGATGATGAACAACGAGTACGAGGAGGCCGGGGGGATTCGCCAAGTGCTCCTGGCGAACAAGGGGCGAGTTGCAGCGGACCTCTCGAAGAAGGCCGACGCCGACTTCGCCGATGCCTTCGCGGAGCTGTTCACGATCATCACCGACCCGAACTACAAGCGGGCCGACTGGCCGGACTGGGTGAACGAGGCGGGCGACCGGATGGTGGACGCCCTCAACCACCGGCTCAAGATGCGTCTCGTTGTGAGCGAGCCGAGCCCGGACTCAGAGGCCGCCGAGGACTTCTTCAACAAGATGATCGCGAACCTCGCCAAGCAGCGCGACGGCGAGATGCCCCAGGTGCCGGAGTTCCAGGACGTCCGCGAGCTGGAAAGATGGGCGCTCGACCACATCATCGACAAGGACGTCCTGGCGGAGGCCCGCGTAGAACGCGCACGCATCCTGGCGCTGTCCGACAACGACAAGATCGACGAGTTTGGATCGGTCGCGAAGGCGCTGGAGGAGGCCGATGAGGCCGTGCGGCTGGTCAAGCTCGAAGGGCTGGGAGACATGGCCCGAGAGCTGGTAGAGGAGATCGTCGGAGCCCAGCATCGCTTCAAGCTGCCACTCTTGCGCGAACTCACCGACGGCAAGGATGTTGACTGGCCCACGCGCGGCTCGCTGTTCGGCTTCAACTACCGGAAGATGAGCATCGACTGGAACAAGTCGCTCTTCGACCGGATGGCCGCGAAGGGAGAGTCGGTCGAGAGCATCGTGCTCAAGGCGTTCAATCGAGGCTACCTGTCCGAGGGGAACCTGCGCGAGGTTTTCCAGCACGAGATGATGCACTACATCCAGCACTACGCCTCGGAGGAAATCCGCGACGCGATGGACAACGTGATCGCGGTCGCGCAGCGCGGGGCCACGGGCCAGATGTCCCAGAACCAGTTCCGGGTGCTCTACTTCCGGTCGATCTCCGGCTATGCGTCGGAAGACGACATGATGTTCAACTGGAACGAGGTCGTCACCGAACTCTACGCGGCGGTCTACCGGAAAGGGCTCAACGGCGTCGTCCCAGAGTCACCTCTCGCGGGAGACGAGTGGCGGGAGTCGATGAAGGACGCGATCCTGACCCTCTACCGCACGATGGGGATGTCCGACCCTCCGGATGTGCCAGGACCCGACCCGATGGTGCCGAGGTTCTACCAGGCCGCGATCCCCGAGGCCGACAAGAAGCCGGACGTCCCGACGGCCCTCCAGATCGACCACAACAACCCGAAGGTCAAGGAGCTGCTCCAGATCGTCGAGGACGGCGGCAAGATCGACGACGACGCGCTCTACCTGGCGCTCTCGGATGCCGACAAGGCGAGGGTCGCTCAGTACGTCGAGAGAGCGGCTGGCAACGAGGACGAGTACAAGGCCATCATCGACGCGGTTGCCAAGCAGTTCAAGATGACCGACGGCGACTTCGCGGACCCCGAGCCCGAGACCTACTTTTACGGCCCCCTGAAGAAGGCGGAGCGGGTCGCGGCCAAGGCGCTGGGTGACTACGACGGAGATCTCAGCCAGGTGGGCGACGTCCTGCGGATGACCTACGTGGTCGATGATCCTGCGGACGCAGCCAAGGTGCTCCGAGCGCTCGAAGAGCTGGATGCTCCGGAGGGTGTCAAGAACCGGATGATCGAGCCCGGACCGGGCGGCTACCGGGATGTCATCTTCAAGCTCGTCCTCAAAGACGGGATGAAGGCTGAAGTGCAGATCAACAATCGCCCGATGCTCCTGGCGAAGAACGGACCAGGGCACAAGCTCTACGAGGCCATGCGGGTGCTCGACAAGGGGACGCCGGAGTACAAGAGGCTCGCCAAGGAGTCGGAGCTGCTGTATGGCCGGGCATGGCTGAGGACGTGCAAGATCCACCCGACCTTCCCAGGCTGCCCGCAGAAGATCAAGCCCCTGGACAAGGCTGTCCCCGGAGGCCGCAGCACCTTCGCTCACGAGGTCAAGATCTCGCGCACCCTGGCGAACGGCGACGTGGAGGACATCCTGCCCGATCTACCGGGGAGCACGGACGCCACGCTGTCGGATGTCGAGAAGGCGATGGCGTGGATCAAGGAGACCACCGACATCGACCTGGACGAGTACGCGACCAGGCTCCTCTCAGAAGCCGACATCGACCTGGACGTCACCGGGATTATGACCACCTACCATCAGCACAAGAGCGGGGGCGACTCGATCTCGTTCGTGCTGTACGCGCAGGACTCCGCTAACCCGAATGTCAAGTTTCACTGGGCGATCCGCTTCGGTCACGACACGGACGGCAAGCTCCACGTCCACCACACCAGCATCGAGATCCACCCCGAGCTGCGCGGCCTGGGGAAGAAGATGATGTGGGCAGCCTTCGACGCCTACGACGAGATGGGGGCCGATGAAGTCAGCCTATTCGCCGTGGACGTCGGCTCCTACGCTTGGGGCCGCTACGGCTTCAAGATGAAGCAGGACGAGTGGGACGACTATCGGCGCTACCTCACCCGCTGGCTCTATGGACCGGAGAGCGACATCGAGGGCGAGCGCGGCCTGGGTCACTTCGTCCCGCATAACAACAGGGAGATGCGCGCCTTCTTCGAGGGCCTCCCCGAGGAGCTGCGCGAGTCGGTCATCGAGATCCTGGAGGATGCCGATCCCGCAGCGTTCCATCGCCTCGTTGACCTGGAGACCAGGGTCAAGATCAAGCTAGCCACCCTGAACGACGAGGCTGCGGTTGTCGCGCGGCCCAAGGTCGAGATGCCGCTCGGTCGAGCGCTGACGATGCGAACCGAGTGGTCCGGCTCCATCGACCTCAAGGACGACGCCCAGATGGTCCGCTTCTGGCGCTACGTTGGCGACGAGGAGCGCACCTTCGAGGCCAAGAAGAGGATGAAGGAGCCGCCGCGCGAGAACGTCATCAGCCCAGAGAAGGCGGCCCTGGAGCTGGTCAAGAAGGTCGAGGATGGCGAAGACATCGAGCCCGACGCGGTGTTCCTCTCGCTCTCCGAGCCCGAGAAGCAGAAGGTCCTCTCCTACATCGCCCGAGCTGCGGACAACGAAGACGAGTACAACGAGCTGATCGACGCCGTGGCTCGCGAGTTGGGCATGGAGATGAGCAGCTTCAAGGACCCGACGCCGAACAGCTACTTCTACGGCCCACTGAAGACTGCCGAGCGCGTGGCCGAGAAGGCCATGACGGACTACGATGGCGACCTCTCGCAGGTCGGGGATGTGCTCCGCATGACCTTCGTCGTGGACGACCCAGCGGACGCGATGAAGCTCTTCGAGAAGCTGGAGGCCATCGACGAGCCCGTCGGTCTCAAGAACCGGATGCTGAACGCGGGGCCTGCGGGCTACCGCGATGTGATTTTCAAGCTGACGCTGAAGGATGGCATGAAGGCCGAGGTCCAGATCAACAACCGGCCCATGCTTCTCGCCAAGGCTGGCAAGGGTCACACGCTCTACAAGAAGATGCGCGTGCTGCCGAAGACCGACCCGGAATACAAGCGCCTGGCGAAGGAGAGCGAGCTGCTCTACGGGCGCGCCTGGCGAAGGACCTGCCTGGAGCATCCGGAGTTCCCAGGCTGCCCGGCCCGCAAGGACCTCGAAGAGATCCTGCCCGAGGGCGCAAGCCTCCGACGCACCTGGAAGGATAAGGACGGCAAGGTCCAGAGAACCTTCCTCAGCCGCGAGGAGATGAACGATCAGTGGAAGGAGGCGCTCGGCACCGACGAGAGCCTGGACGACTTCCTCTACAACATCGCGAACAGCATCGAGGGCGTTGACCACATCGACAGCATGGGGATCGCGATCAATCAGGTCGACGAGGTTCCAAAGGTCTACTTCTCGTTCAACCTGATCGACGCCGAAGGTAAGCAGATCCTCTTCGTCAGTCGAGAGATCGAACTCCTGAGCGGCGGAAGGCTCCGCGCCGTGCATCGAGTGATGACCGTCGACCCCGACTACCGGGGCGCGGGTAAGGAGTTCATGCGGGCGAGTTTCATCGAGTACGAAAAGCTCGGCATCAACGAGGTCAGGATTCCGAGCGCCGTCAACGACGGGGCCTACGCCTGGCCGCGCTACGGATTCCAGGCCGACGCAGGATCGTGGGACGAAGTTCGGAAACCGCTCCGAGCTGCACTGACCGGATCTGCCACTGACGACGAGTACCCAGGGTTCAACGAGCCCTTCGGTTTCGCCGACACGCCAGAGGATCTGGAGCGGTGGTTCGACGCGCTACCTGGAAACGTCCAGCAGGAGGTGCTCGCGATCCTCGACAACCCCGACCCGAGCGCCCTCCAGGATCTCGCAGCTCTGTCGCAGAAGGTCACGATCTCCAGTGACTACATGACCGACGGCGAATCCCTTGAGGTGAAGCTCGGCTACGCCCTGCTCAAGCGCCAGGCGTTCAGCGAACTCAAGCTCGACACCGAAGACGGGGAGCAGATGGCTCGGTTCTGGCGCTATGTCGATGACGACGACCGCGCCGAGGGGGCGATCCAGCGGGCGGTTCTCCAGGCCGAGAAGGCGGCGAAGACCCCGGATGAGCTGGAGCTGCCCGACATCGAGGAGCGGCTCGCCAAGCGCAAGGCGTTCGACGACTCACCGGGTCAGCACGGCGACGACAAGGCTTACGTCAAGTGGCTAGAGGAAGAGGCTGACGACGCGCTCAAGGACGAGCTGGCGCCGGAGCTGGACGAGATCATCGAGCGGGGCTCCACGAAGGCGATGCACACCGACGCCGAAGGCGAGTACACGCCCGAGCGCAAGGAACTCCACGAGGAGATCATCAACTACGTGATGAAGAAGATCATCACGTCGGAGGAGGGCACCGAAGAGGTCGAGGAGCTGACCTATCAGATGATGGGTGGCGGGATCGCGGCAGGCAAGACGACCTCGATCCGATCCGGGTTCGTGAAGCTGCCACGCAACCACTCGATGATCGCGGCGGACGACATCAAGAATATGCTCCCGGAGTACCAGAAGCTCCTGAAGGCCCGGCGCTACGAAGGGGCCGAGCTTGTTCACCTGGAGTCGAGCGACATCACCTGGGAGATCCACCGCCGACTGCTCGCTCAGGGCACCCACAACATCGTCATGGACGGCACCGCAGACGGCGACCTGGACTCGATGGTCGGGACGCTCACGCGGATGCGAGAGGCCGGTTACCGCCTCGTGGTGGACTACTCCTCGAACCCCACCGACCTGGCGGTCTTCTACTCGAAAAACCGAGCCGAGCGGACGGGTCGCTGGGTGGCTGAGGGCGTCACACGCAGAGTGCACAGGGCCGTCTCGATTCGCGCGATTGAGTTCCTGGAGCGGGACCTCTTCGACGAGATGCGACTCTGGGACACGGAGATCAGCGGCAAGGCTCGGGCGATCCTCGACGCGACTCGTGGCGGCACGATCTTCGTGCGCAATCGCGAGGCCCTGCGGCGGTTCCTTGACAAGGGCGGCCAGGAGGCTCGGGATGCCTGGGATCGCATCCTCGCGAGCGGGCGCAAGGTCGAGTACAGGGGCGCGAGCCGCAAGCTCCGGAAGATGCTCGCGCAGAGCGAGGGCAAGGACGTCGATGACGACCTGCTCTGGACCGGCAATATCACACGCCGCGTCGAGGGCTCCCGGATGCCAGCCGTGGAGGCGGGGCTCGACGATCTCATCGAGGAGGTGCGAGAAGAGTTCGGGATCGAACTCGAAGACTACCTCTCGGGCATCGTCCGCCAGGTGGACGAAGGCCACAGCTTCAAGCACCTCGACATCGACATCGACACGGCTGACGAGTTCCCGAAGATCGAAATCGGCCTGCGAGTCGTCAACGAGGACGGCGACAAGATCATGGACCTGGCCCGCGAGATCTACCGGGGCAAGGACGGGCGGCTCGTCGCACGGCACGGCAACTTCTACGTCGATGAGAAGTACCGGGGCATCGGTCGCGACGTGATGCACAACATGGTCGAGTTCTACGAGAAGATCGGCGTCCGGCAAATCGAGATCCCCTTCACCGCTGACGTCGGGCCGTATGCCTGGGCACGCTACGGCTTCGAGACTGGGCCGAACCAGTGGATGACCTGGAGAAACAAGCTCCGCCGCGTCCTCCTGGGCAAGGGCGGCGCGGAGGACATCGACTTCGAGGGCGGCTGGGCCGACCAGACCAAGATGGTCCGAGCGTTCCAGGCGTTGACCGACGACGAGAAGGCCAGGGTCCTCGACATCCTCAGCAGCCCGGACCCCAGGGCCATGTGGCAACTGGCCGATCTCGATCTCGTGGTGCCCGATCCGGATGGTGTCGAGGATGCGCTCAAGCTGGGCCAGGTGCTCGTTGCCAGGAATAGCTACTGGGGTGCTCGCATCCAGCTCGACGACCCGGAGCAGATGACGCGCTTCTGGCACTACGTCGGGAACAAGTACCGGCGCGAGCTGGCGAAGAACCAGTTCGAGCACAAGCTCGACGAGGTGCTGGAGCGCCAGGGCCTCTCCTATAAGGTGGGAGCCAGGGCTGCCGCCAAGTTCGATTCCGAAGCTCCAGGCGATCACCCCGGCGACGAGGAGTTCCTCAAGTGGATGGCGAAGGAGGCCGAGGGCGAGGAGCGCGAGAAGATCCAGGCCGAGGTCGATCAGTGGCACGAGCCCGGCACGAAGCAAGAGACCCAGAATATGCACAAGACGCCGGAGGGGGAGTGGACCCCAGAGCGGCGCGAGCTGCACGAGACCATCCTCGACTACATGGTCAACACGATCATCGAGGACTCCGACAACATCGACGTCGACGAGCTGACGTTTCACATGATGGGAGGCGGCCCGGCTTCGGGCAAGAGCACCGGAATCGAGGCGGGCTACTACTCGCTGCCGAAGGGTCACGCGCTGCTGAACGCCGACGCCATCAAAGACTGGCTGCCGGAGTACCAGCAGCTCCTCAAGTTGCGCAGCGTCGAGAACGCCCAGGTTGTCCACGAGGAGTCGAGCTACCTCGTCAAGGAGGCCCTGCGCCGGGTGGCTGCCAAGAGGAAGACCCACATGGTCCTCGACGGCACCGGAGACGGCAGCCTGGAGGGTCTCAAGAAGAAGATCGAGATGGCGAGGAAGCGAGGCTACCGGGTCGTCGCCGACTACAACACGCTGCCCGAAGACCTCGCCGCCAAGCTCGCCAAGATGCGCGAGGCCAAGATGGGTCGAGGGGTGCCAGATCCAATTCTTCGCGGCGCCCATCGGACCGTCACGGTGCGGGCGATGAACGCCCTGGAAGAGTCGCTCTTCGACGAGATCAACATCTGGGACAACGAGGTCCGTGGCGTTGCCAAGCTCATCCTCGAATCGAAGGGCAAGGACGGCAAGATCTACGTCCACAACCGGGATGCGCTGACCCGCTTCCTGGACAAGGCCAAGGGCCGAGAAGCCTGGGACATCTGGGAGCGGATCGAGGAATCCGGAAGGGTCGAGTACGTCACCGCTCGCCAGAAGCTCGAAACGCTGCTCAAGCCGATCCGGGTCACCGATCCTGGCGGTGGTGCGGTGGAGGTCGAGCCCGACATCAAGCTCTCGCTGCTGAAGACGGCCAAGGGTGGAGCGCGGGAGGAGGATGTCGATCTCGACGAGATGCACCGGGCCTGGCAGAACCTCTTCGGCGAAGACCAGGAGGTCGAGGATTGGATGATCCGGATCATCGAAGATTCGGACGACGCCACGCACATCAACTCGATGACAGTGAGCATCGACCCCAACGAGCGCACCGGGTTCGTCCACATCGAGTACGCGGACAAAGACGGCAACAAAATGTTCGACATCATGCGGACCTTCAACAAGAAGGCCGATGGCAGCGTCGAGGTCGATCACGACGCGCTCTACGTGGACCCGATTGCGCGCGGTCTCGGGCGCCACATCATGCGCAACTCGATGGAGTGGTACGAGAAGATCGGGGTCTCCAAGATCCACATCCCGGACGCCACCTCGAACGGCTCTTATGCCTGGGCTCGGTATGGGTTCACACCCAACCAAGGAGCCTGGGACAACGTGCGGAACAAGATCACCGCCGTCATGGGGCCAGGACGGATCTCGGAGGAGCCGTGGGGCGCGGCGGGCGATCCGCACATCACGCGCCAGATCCTCGACGCACTGAGCCCCGAGGACCGCAACCGACTCCTGACGATCCTCGCCGATCCAGACCCGAAGGCCATGTGGAAGCTCGCGGATCTCGACCTGGAGATCGACCTCGGGGCACTCGACGATCCTCGCCTCACCGGAACCACCACGCTGGGCCGGTTGCTGCTCTACCGGAATCGCTGGCAGGGCGATCTCGAACTCGAAGACGACGAGGCGATGGCGCGGTTCTGGAAGTACGTGAACAACAACTACCAGCACGACGTCCGGAAGGCGGCGATGGCGGAGAAGGCGGCGAAGCTGAAAGCGGCTGGGCCGGAGATCCCCGAGATCGTCCCGACCCCGACGCTGCCGAAGATCCCGAAGATCGACCATCACGGCATGAAGTCTTCCACCGCGCCCTACCGCAAGGCGTTCGGTCCCGTGCCCAAGAAGCGGGGCCAGTGGACGTTTCGCGTGACGCTGCTCGACGAGGACGGCAACATCCGGGCAGAGCAGCTCATCGAGGTTCCAGGCACCGGACAGGGCGTTGAGTACCCCTCGGCGCTGAACGCAGCCAGGGTTCGAGCTGGGCAGATCTGGGGTGACGATGAGAGCGCGTTCCTTGAGTTGGTCGATTCCGAGATCGGTCACGAGAGGCCATCTACAACGCTCCTGGCGCGGCCAGCCGAGGAGTCCAGGATGCGGCCTGCGATCCGGCCAGAGAAGGACGCTGTGACCGTCGAGGATGCCGTCGCCAATGTGGCGCAGAAGGCGGCTACCGAGGTTGTGTTGCCACCAGACATGGAGATCGCTCAGGCGACGAGCACCGCATTGGCGCAGATCAGTCGACACGAGCTTCTGAAACAGGTGATGCCAGCCGAGGACCTCGAATCAGGCCAAATCGTCTTCAGGGGGATGGACGTGTATCGGGCGGCGTTCCGAGAGCGGATGCTCGACACCGACCTGGAGCCAGATCGCGACGACGCCCACAAGTTCGCGCTCCAGAAGATGACGGAGACCATCACGCAGGAGGTCGACGACAAGGTTGATGTGTATGCGGCCAAGGTTGCCGACGAGATGGCGGAAGAACTCGCCCCGCCAGAGCTGTGGATGAAGGCCGAGCCGGAGATCGCTGAGCTGTTCGAGGGAGAGGGCGGCCTGCGCTCCGTGATGCGAGATGGCCTGGAGGTGATGATCCGCGACCGGATACGGGCGGGCAAGCGGACCACTCGGGACGACGCGAGGGACTGGATCACGGGCTCGATGAACGCCAACATCGGTCAATGGGGGACCGCGACCGACAGCGCCATCACGAACACCGGCATGGACGCCGCGCTCAAGGCCGCCGTGCAGTCGAGCGAGGTCCTCAAGCGCCGCTGGAAGACAGTCCCGAAGTTCGCCACGCTCGACGAGGACGATCAGATCGCCTTGCGCGATGCGCTCAAGGCCGGGATGAGGGTCTGGTATCGGGATCAACTTCGCGAGCTGTCGAAGCTACCGCGCGAACAGCAGGGGGACGTCAATCGGGTCCTCTTCATGTCGAAGACCAGGCGAGGCAGCTTAATAAAGCACCTCGGCGAGGAGTTCGCTCCGGATGTCATCTACATCGACGACGATGCGCTCAAAGAGGTCGTGGCGGAGGTCGCAGAGCAGCTCGGGGACAGGTTCGGGAAGGTGCTTGATGCCACCTGGCAGGCGAGAGCGAAGAAGTACGAGGAGTGGGGCGAGAAGATCCTCGACGCCATCGACGGGGACGACCTCCCGACGTTCGTTCGTCTACAGCAAGCGATCTTCGATCTTCGCGATGAGATGGACGGCGACCTGGGCGAGATTCCAGACGAGCTAATGAAGCCGATCCGGGTCCGGATCGCCAACGCGATGGCGAAAGCCTACGATGTGAAGTTGGAGAACCTCGAAACCGATGAGCTTCGCGATCTGGTGAAGGCGGCCAAGTTGATGCCGGACAAGGACGCCAACAACCTATCCGCCCAGGAGATACGGAACATTCTCGGAGCCCAAGATCGAGGGGCGCAGATCCGCTTCGTCGATACGGCGAGACGCGAGGCGAAGGCCAGGGCTGGCAAGGAAGGCTCGGCCATCCGGAAGAGGCTGCTGAAGGTTCTCGAAAAGACTGAAGAGGAGAGGAAGAGAAACCTGCGGAAGGCCGCCGAGAACTTCAAGAGGATTCAGGAGATCCGCGACCCGGTGGTCAAACAGGTCGGCGATTGGAACCGAGAGATCAATGCGATCAGGCGAGAGCTGAGCGACCCCAACGACCCGTTCTCCTTCGATCAAGAGAGGGTCAACGAGATCGAAAAAAAGATCCGGGGGCTAATGAAAGCCCTGGACGAAAACACAGAATACGTGCGGCTCAAGGCGGCGAACTTGGAGTTGATGGAGGAAGAGGGCGAAGCGGCACGGAAGGCGGCGCAAAAGTTCCTCCTCGAAGAGCTGAAGGTGGACAACCCAGAAGCAGCGCATCGGATAGGCGTTCAGCTCTCGCTGGAGAACGGCGTGATCTCGGAGTACCAGTCAGAGGGCATCGACGAAGCGGCGGAGTTCATCGGCTCTATTTGGCACCGACGCGCCGGGGACTATGGCGACGTTCACTTCTACAAGCGCAAGCCGAGCCTCGACCCGGACGAGCGCACGGCCTCGGCCTATCTCGACAGCGGGGATCAGGTGGGCGTGCATCTAGTCCCAGGGGCGGACAAGAAAACAGCGGTGCACGAACTCGGCCACTGGATCGAGGACAAAGACCCCTACGTACACCATGCGATCAAGGAGTTCCTCAAGCGGCGCATGGGGACAGATCGGCCCGTTCACATGGGCTCCGGATACCACCACAAAGAGATCACTATCCCGGACAAATTCAGGGACCGCTATGTGGGCAAGATTTACCTCCGCGAGGACATCGAGATAACGGGGTACACCCCGGACAAACTCGACGACCTTGGCGGGACAGAGGTCCTGTCGATGGGCCTCCAGTGGCTCTACGAAGATGCAGCCGGGTTCGCGAGAGAAGATCCCGATATGTTCGACTTCATCGTCAACCTTGTGCTCGATCAACTGGACATCGGGCGCCCATCTTCGCGAAGCGCCTCTCTGGCTGGCAACCCCGTCGACGGCTTCTTGAGCCCGATGGGTATCGGTCGCTCCATCGCCGGAGCGTTGAAGCCGATCCCCTTGGCGGTAGGGAAGATCCGCCTGGTGGATCGAATTGTGACGCTCAGCCCGCCGCCGATCTGGACCTACACGCTCAGCCCAGAGCAGCGTGGCTGGGTCGCCCTGACGGAGTACCTCGTCAAGGTCGGAGTCGTGACCGAGGTTGCTGCTGGCGGAAATAAGTGGATCGTTGACGAGGAGCGCCTAGAGCAGGAGTTCGGGCTGACGGTCGAAGACCTCAGCTAATCGCGCCTGGCGGGATGTTGGGCAGCTCTTCGACCATCGAGATGATCTTCCCACCGATACCGAGAGGGGCTTCGGCAACGAGTCGCCTGGCGACTACGAGCGGCCTATCGGGCGGGTGTTCAGCGGTGGGCAACAGACTATTCAGGGCCGCCAGGACGTCCTCAGCTACATTGAGGGCGGCTGCGGGGTGCTCGGAGCGATCCACGCCCTTCCACTCCAAGTGATCGACCTCGACGACGGCGCCCATATCGAGCAGAACGCGCACCCTCATTCGGGCACCATGTCGATGATGATGTTGTCCTTCTTCGCCTGGGCGACCTCGACCTCCAGCTCCTTGCGCAGCTCGGCCATCTGGGGCGTGTCGGGGGTGGCGGGTGGAGCCCCGGCGATCACCTCCTTAGTGATCCGGTTCAGCGTCCCGGTGTCCATCGCTTTCTCGACAGGCTTGGGCCGGTAGAGGCGCTCGCAAAGCTCACGACTGTAGCCGTCGGCCATGCACTTCTTGACCGCCTCCTCGCCGATCCAGGCATCGGCCTCGGGGTTGTCCAGCATCAGCTCATGTTCTTCATCGTTCAGTTCGACCATCACTCACCTCCTGCTATGGCTATGGCTCGTCGCTCCAGCAAGCGCTCCATCTGAGAGTGCTGGCTCCAGCCAATGTGGCCGCAGTCCAAGCATCGGTACTCGACCAGCCTGTCCGTCTGGCGATACCCACGAGTCCGTTTCGGCTTCGTCCTGCCCGTTGCGATACATCGGGTTCCATCACGACGGGCCAGCGACCCGAGCTTGTATTCCCACCCCACCTTGCACTTCGCGCACCGGAAGGTGAGGGGGTATCCGGTTCCCGCGTTGGTCCCCGGCATCACTCACCTCCAGGGATCGGTGCGTCCCAGTTCTCCGTCGGCAGCCCGAGACCCTCGGCGATCTCCAGGGCCTCGCTCTTCGTGATCCTGGAGACCATCGTCATTATGAGCGGGTCGGGCTGGTTGCCGTAGCTCTTTTTCGGGCCGTCGCCGGGGATGTCCGATTGGGACACCACCAGGGAGCCCCGGATCTTGCCCCAGCCCGCCTTCCGGAGAGCCTGGTCGGGCAGGTTGCTCACCGCGCCGTCGCTCGCCCGGTAGAGGATGTTGTCCTCTCGGACGTAGTAGATCGGGGTCGGCCTGTAGCCGTAGAGGGCCTCGGCCTCTTGGCGCGTCTTGCCACGAGCCATCGCTCGATCCACCGCGCGGTCCGCGATCTCCTTGTCGGCGACCGGGTTGTCCAGCATGATCTCGTATTCGAGGTCGCTCATCTCATCTGCCATCACACACCTCCTTGTTGTCGTTCCACCTGAAGCGGACCGTGTAGGCCCCGTACATCATCGCAAACTGTCCGGGCTGCGGTTGCTTCCAGGGGTCGGTCGGCCTGAAGCCGCGACCCACCAGCTCCGCCTTGAAGTCCTGGACCGCGCTCGGATCGCTGCGCTCAATGAGGCACTCGTGGCAGCCGTCTCGGCGCACCGAGAGCGAGAGGTTGAGGGAGCCACCCAGGACGATCCCAGGAGGCTCGGCAGTATCCGAACTCTTCGTGGACCCTGAGCTGTTCGACGGTTGCGTCTTGGGTGGCTCACGTTTCTTCCTCGGCGTCTTTCGTTTCTTTCGTTTCTTTCGTTTCGGCCCCTGGATCACCGGCCCGTCCTGCTCCCACTCGACGACCAGCCTGCCGCCGACGAGCTGGTAGGTGATCTCGTGGACGTCACTCCTGCCCTTCAGTACCGTCAGGAGGTCCCTCAGTTGGCGTTCGTCCCTCGGATGGAATTGATCCTTCGGCACGGTCGGCGGCGTGCAGTGGCAGGTCGTCTTGAGGATAGCACAGCGCTCCGCAGTGACACTTGATGTGGCTCAACTGGCTCTCGGTGCCGATCCGAATCGGGAACTCCTCAAGAGAGCGATAGACCTCCCCACAGTTCTGGCACTGGAAGAAGGGCGCGTTGCCATTCTCCAGCCTGCTGACTCCTCGCAGCCGGTCGTACTCCTCGCGGAGATCCACCAGGAAGTCGATGTACTTCTGCGCGGGCGGTTCCGGGAGCGCCTGCGCCACCGCCACGGCGGCCTGGAGCGCGGAGAAGTTGTGCCGCACCTCGCAGGTCTTCTGGGCCTGCGCGGCCATCTCTTTTTCGGTCAGGTCTGTCATCGCTTGTTCTCCTCGTCGAGGTTTGTGTACCACGTCTCACGCTCTCCGTCCCAGGAGCCGCGATTGAGCAGCCACCAGAGCACCGCAGTTCCGGTCAGAATGATCGCCGTCATCCCCGCGAGACCGCAGAGCAAGATCAGTGCCTTCTCCCATATCAGCTCCCACATCAGACCAACCCCCTCAGCTCCGGATAGAACAACGACGCCGGGACGCCGGTTGTCTCCTGGAAGTGGAGGCAGCGATCCAGGCGCGGCCTCCGGTCACCATACTTGATCGCCTCGTACATCTTGAGGCTGTAGCCGACGCGCAGGGCGGCCTCGGGAGCCTGAATGTCCTCCCGGCGCTCCCAGTCCTTGAGTCGCTCCCGCACGCTCATCACATCCTCGGCGGTCATCGCTGCTTCTCCTTCAGGGCGTCGTCGGCCAGCTCTTGCATCTCGTAGGGTCCGAGGTTGCGGATCTTCTCCAGTCCCTCCCGCAGTCGGGCGTTCTCGGCAACCAAGGAATCATCATCGTCATCTACACGCGCTGCTAGCTCCCTGTATAGCTCGGCGTGCCCCTCCAACTCCTGTACCCGTGCAGCGAGTTTGGCGATCCTGTGACTGAAGAGGTCGCGGAATCCGTGAACACCATCCTTCATGTACGTCGAGATCCATTTCTCCCCAGGTGCGCGAAAGTCGTGAACGCCGGTCGAGAACACTCTGTACTCCAATCCACTCTCGTCAATCCACTGATCCACCACCTTCGGTTCAGTCATGGCTTCTTCTCCGCTCCCAGAGTTCGGCCACGGTGTCGCGCTCCGACGTGTTGCCGGTTCCAATGCAGGAACGACAGGCGTAACCGTTCTGCTCCAGGCCCGACCCGGCGCACTGCTCGCACAGTTCGTAGGGCGACTCCTTGCGGAGTTCGGCGTGCTCCTCGATCCAGGCTTGGTACTGCTCCGCGCTCCTGTAGCAGCCGACCGGCACGTAGTTGTAGATGTAGCTGACGAGCGCGGTCAGGCTGGCGAGGTTCCGGTGGTCCGCCCGAGCTGTCGCCTCGAACAGGTCACCGCTCAGTACGGCCTCTAGGAAGCCGCCCGTAGGCACCCCCGTCCGCACATAGCGCCACAGGACGCACAGCGTCAGATCGGGGATCAGGCGAGGGTCCATCAGGGCCTCGACCTGCGTCACCTCTGAGTCAATGGATTGCAACGTCTCCTTGAGTCCTCCCATGTGTCACCTCCTTATCTCGATGTGAGCATACCACAATTTGTAGTACCACAGCAAGTAGGTTGTAGACGGGCGAGGTTACCTTCGGCCCGACGATGAACGGTGGGCAGGCAAAGAAGTTGCGCAGGTTGTCGCGCCGGGCGGTCGAGGAGAAACTCTCGAACGTCAACATAGTCGCAGTGCCAAAACCCTGGTTCCGTGCGTACTGCCGATGGGCGAAGATCCGCCACACCCTCGGCTTCCCTGTCTCGCCGGAGCTGATGAAGGAGAAGGCAATCCGTGGCGTCCGTCGCGAGATTGTGCCCCTGCCCACTACCCCACCAAAAGGATAGGAGAAGAACATCATGGCCGTATCGGAACTCTGGAGACTCATCGAGAGAGATCGAGGTTCTCAGCCCGCCGTCATCACGGTGCATTCGGTAAGCCTCACCCCGACTCAGGTATCCGCCGACGACTTCGCCGTGGAGGAGTTCACGGTCTCTGGCGTCACTGCTGGCGAGCGCGTCATCGGCGTGGTCCCTGCTGGCGACACCTGTGCAGTCGGGGCGGCCTTCGTGTCGGCGGCGGACACGATCAAGGTGACGTTCGTCAACCCCACCGCTGGCGCTCTGACGCCGGACGCTGGGACCTTCGAGTTCGTGACCATCACATAAACCTGGAGGCTGAGCCTTCACCGATAGGGGCGGAGCCCTTACGGAGGACAGGAACATGGCAGGACCCTATGAAGTAGAAAGTTTGGAAGAGGCGCCGGAGGCGCTGCGCGCGTTCTACGTCGAAGACACCACCGAGGAAGGCGAGACGGTCTTCCGCCTCAACGCGGAGGGCATCGCGAAGAAGCTCGTCAACTTCGACAAGGTGATCGGAGAGAAGAAGACCATCAGCGGGAAGTTCCAGACCATCAAGGAGGCGCTGGGAGATCGCGACCCGCAGGAGCTTCTGACTCGGCTCGAAGAGCTGGAGAAGAAGGAGAAAGAAGCCACGAAGGACAGCGCGACCAAGAAGGGCGACTTCGACAAGCTCAAGAAGGAACTGGAGTCTGAGCTGGAGAAGGAGCGGGTGACGATGGAGAAGGAAAAAGCCGAACTCAATGATGCGCTGAAGTCGGCGCTCATTGACACCCAGGCGACGATGGAGATCGCGAAGCACGGCGGGAAAGTCAAAGCCCTCCTGCCTCATGTGCGCAGCGCGGTCAAAGTCACTCGGCTCGAAAACGGGCAGCGGGTTGTCCGCGTGCTCGATCCGGAGAGCGAAGAGGAAGGAGCCTACCGCTCCTACTTCAAGACTGGCGAGCCGATGGGGATTGCCCATCTGATCGAGGAGATGATGGAGGACGACGACTTCTCCCCGCTCTTCGAGGCGGATGGCAGGGCTGGTAGCGGAGCACCACCCAAGTCGGGCAGCGGCGGAGCCAATGCCATCAAGAGCATCGCGGGCAAGCAGATGATCTCCCGCGATGATGCGAAGGATGTCCAGAAGTACCGGGCTGCGAAGGCGCAAGCCGACAAGGCCGGTCTCGATCTGGAGATCGCACCGGAGTAGAAACCGCTACGCCCGCCAGGCGGCAGGCGAGCAGAACAGGAGAATAACTAACCTATGAGCAGCAATACGCTTGCAGCCTATGATCCAATCTTTTACGCCCAAGAGGCGTTGATGGCGTTGGAAAAGGCGCTCGGCATGGCGGGTCGCGTCTATCGCGGCTACGACCGGAGTCCGGGGCAGATCGGTAAGGTCACCTCGATCCGGAAGCCGTCCACCTTCACCGCGCAGAACGCACCAGGGTCGGACATGGACATCGACGCTGGCGAGGTGCAGATCACTCTCGACCAGTGGAAGGAAGTCAAATTTGCCCTGACCGATCAGGAGCTTGCCTGGACTGGCGAGCGGATCGTCGACGAGCACATCCGCCCCGCCGCATACGCTCTGGCCGACGCAATCGACCAGGCCCTCGCGGCCCAGTACGTCTACATCCCGTGGTATCACGAGAATGCGTCTCCGACGGACGCGACGGACATCACGGGCGCCAGGAAGGTACTCTTCAACAACGCCGTTCCGCTCGACGACCCGAACATGGTTCACCTCATGGTGGACGGCGACAAGGAAGCTGACTTTCTCGGCTTGAACATCTTCCACAGCGCCGCGACCACGGGTGGCAACAACGAGGCCGCTCTGATGAGGGGCTCTCTGGGCACCCGGTTCGGGATGGAATGCTTCGCCAATCAGAACGTCCCGACTCACACCGAGGGCACGGCAAGCACCACCACCCTGGCCGTCGCAACCACAACTGCGGCCCTGAAGGGCGCAACGAGCATGGACATCGACGCGGGTTCGGTCACCGGAACCCTGGTGCCTGGGGACACGTTCATCATCGCTGGCAACACTCAGCGCTACGCCGTCACCGGCACCTTCACGGCTTCGACGAACGTCTTCTCCGCTGTCACCTTCAGTCCAGCCCTGGTCGCAGATGCGGCGGAGGATGCCGTCATCACGCTCAACCAGAGCACTCACACGGCGAACATCGGCTTCCACCGCAACGCCTTCGCGCTGGCGACGGCCCCTCTCTCAGAGATGGGCAACAACGTCGGCGCAAGCATCGCGACGGTTGCTGACCCGATCACCAGGCTGAGCCTGCGGTCGAGGATCTGGTACGACGGAGATAACTCCACTGTGAAGGTCGGCCTCGATGTGCTGTATGGCATCAAGTGTCTCGACCCGAACATGGCCGTAATTCTTCGGTCGAACATCACGTAGGTTTCCGGGTGGCGCTGGCGCTGGTGCGGAGCTTTTTCTGCCTGTCTTCTTCGCTTCGCACCGCGTCAGCGACTCCCGACTGAACAAGGAGAGAACCAATCATGGCGATCCTACCCACCGTGACCATCGTGAACCCGGACGACCCGAAGGGGAAGCTCATCATCAACGAGAGCGACTTCGATCCGAAGGTGCACGAGATGTACGACCCGCTGAAGGCGCAGAGCGCCAAGGCGAAGGAGGCCAACGCGGAGCCAGCTCCAGAACCGGAACCCGTGGTCGAGGTGGAGGCTCCGAAGCCAGCCCCGGCCAAGAAGGCCGCCAAGCGACCCGCCAAGAAGGCGCGGCGCTGAGGTAGATCATGGGCCTGGTAGCTGAAACCGGCGCTGGAATCTCGGGCGCGAACACCTGGGTCTCGCTGAGCGAGTTCGTCCAGTACCTTCTCGACCGCGACGATGTTGAACTCGCGGAAGGTAGCACCTACACCGACGAGGCGAGGATCGGTGCGCTGCTCTACGCGGCGCGCGACATCGACCAATCGTTCGGCTGGCGCGGGTACAGGTCGACCACCAACCAGGGGCTCGGGTTCCCCCGTGTCGGCTGCTACGACAAGGAAGGCCAACTCATCGCGTCCACGACCATCCCCGAGGTACTGAAAGAGGCACAGTGCGAGCGGGCGCGAGAGCACCTCACCGTCCGGAAACTGAACGAACCTCTCGACCCGACGGCTGAGCTGTCGAGCCTGGAGGTCGGACCCTTGGCGCTGGAGTGGGATCGCGAGATGTCACCCCTGCCCAAGAACGACTACTACCTGAAGCTACTCCGGGGCTTGTATGCCGGGGGTGGAGCTGGCGTGAGGACGCTGGTCAGATCGTGAGCCTCGGGGAGAACATCTCGGCGCAAGCCACGAAGGCCCTCGTCGATCACGGTCAGGTCGCCATCCTTCGCAAGCCGAACGCCACCTTCGACAAAGAACAGGGCAAGTGGGTCGAGAAGAAGCCCACGGACTACCCGGTCCATTTCGTGCCCGAGGAGTTCTCGGAGATGGTCAAGGCGCAGGGCAACATTGCCGGGGACCTCAAGGTACACATTCCAGCGAGCGAGATCGACTTCGTGCCCTACGTCGGGTCGAACGACCGGAAGCACCTGGAGCTTCACTTCGGGGAGTGGGTCACCACAACAGCGGCCACGATGAAGACCGCGACGAGTTCGGGGATCATCACCGAAGTTGGCAAGACGGCGCGATACAAGACGACACAGATTCTTTGGACCTTCACGGTGCGAACCAGTGGCAACTAGACAACAGCTTCGGCACAACCTGATGAAGCGGCGCCACATCCGCACTGACGCCGAGAATCTCGACGAGCACCTGGAGCTGTTTCTCAAGAGTGTCATGCCGCAGTATTACAACGACGTCCGGAGGCTGTTCACGCTGAACGTCCTCGGGCGGATCATCGAACGCTCTCCGGTAGACAGGGGGTTCTATCGGTTCAGTCATAACACCTCGGTCGGCAGACCCGATACGAGCGTGCCAGAGAAAAGGTCACGCGCCAAAACCGGCGCCACGGCCAGGAAGTACGAGATGGCTCCCGGAGAGCGAGGGCTGAAGATGGTGGCGGGCGGAGCGACTCAGGCCGCGATGGCCCAGGACCTCTGGATCACCACCAACTTGCCCTACTCGCCAGTCATCGAAAACGGGGGCTACCCAGATCCACCCACCAAGGGGAGCTATGTCAAGAGGGGGCGCCCAGGCGGTCCCGGTTGGCACATCCTCTCGACGGGTGGGTACTCCCGGCAGGCGCCACGAGGCGTCTACCGGGTCTCCGTGAAGGACGAGGTAAAGAGCTTCAACGCCGAGGCCGCAGCATGAGCTACGACACCCTGGCGGACAAGATCAGATCCCACTTCAAGACGGAGTGGGAGGCGGCTCATCCGGACGTCGAGTGGTTCGGTCCCAATACGGGGCCGTCACCCGATTTCGATGAGCCGTGGGTCGCCCTCGACATCATCGGTGGCGACTCGTTGCAAATCAATGTCGCTCCGCCGCAATGGCGCCGGGGTGGGAACGTAGTGATTTCGATCTTCGTGCCGGTCAACTCTGGCGACGATCTGCTGAACGCTCTAACAGACACGGGGCAGTCGATCTTCGAGAACACGCCCCTTGTCGATGCCAGCGGCAATCAGGTCACGTTCTTTGGCACCGAAGTAATTCCGGTCGGCACGACTGAACGCTTCACTCAGCAAAACGTCGCGCACGACTTCAACTATGAGGACTTGAACTAGGAGACCCATTAATGAGCGAAGCCAATCGAGGAGCACTCCTCTACGTGGCGGAGACAGTGTGGGGAGAGACTCCTTCCGGTCCGCCGACTCTCAAGCTGATCCGTCGCACGGGCGGAACCTTTGCACAAGGCCCGTCTCATACGACCAGCGCTGAGATTCGATCCGACCGGCAGGTTGCCGACCTGATCCGCACCTCCATCGCACCGACCGCTTCCATCGACTTCGAGCTGAGCTATGGAGCACATGACGACCTGCTCGAAGGCATGATGATGAGCACCTGGACGACACCAGCAACCACGACCTCTTCGACGGACTTCACGGTCGTCGCATCGACCGGGGCCGTCTCTTGCACGGGCGCCTTCACCAATCTGGTCGAGGGACAGTGGTTCGAGGTGGCTGGTTCGGCAGCCAACGACGGCTACCACCAGATCGCCACCAGGACCGACGCCGACAACATAGTCGTCGCCGACCCATCGGCCCTGACCGACGTCACCAGCGAAGACGGCGTGACCATCTCGAACGACGGGATGCTGCGGCCTGGCACCACCTTGAACAGCTTCACGTTCGAGGAGCAGTACCAGGATGTCGCGAACGCCTTCATGGTCTACCGTGGCGTGGTGCTCGGGTCGCTGAACATCAACATCGCGACCGAGGCGATCATCACGGGCACCTTCGGAGACATGGCGAGCGGCGTCCCCATCGGCTCCACCGATCCGGCAGTCGAGCGCCTCACGGCGACGGTGGGAGACGGTACGCCGACGGCTGCCGCGACGAACGCGATCACCAACGCGGTCGATAACGTCTACTCGGTTCGGGAGGGGGACGCGGAGACCTCAATGCTGATCTCCGGCCTCTCGTTCACGATCAACAACTCGCTCCGGAACATCCCGGTCGTCGGCCACCTTGGCCCGGCTGCGATCAACCTGGGCACGTTGCAGGTCACCGGCCAGACGACCGCCTACTACGGCACGAATGGCCTCGCTATCGTGGACAAGCTGCTCGACGACACGGCGAGCAAGAACTCCTTCCGCGTCGAGGACGCGGCGGGCAACGCCTACATCTTCTCGGTGCCGCAGCTCAAGTACACGGGCGGCACTCCGGAGATGGGCAGTCTGGACACCGACGTCCCGATCAACCTGGCCTTCACCGGCTACACGGACGGGAACGCGGCGTTCCAGATCGACCGCTTCGCGGCCTGATGACTAACCTGGGCGGGCGGTGGTTGTGCCACCGCTCGCCCGTCTACTAACGGCTCGCAGAGCGGGCCACTCGCCTCGCAGAGCGGGGCAGGAGGACGAGGAAGACATGGCGAACGATATGCCCAAGACGGACACGATCAGCACGCCTGAAGTTGTGACGGAGGCCCTCGTGGCAGAGCCCGAGATCGAGAAAACGAAGAGCGACAACTCCCTCGCGATGTTCGAGACCGACGCCGACCTGGAGACCCGTGGCGTGTGGTTCCAGGACTACGCGAGCGGGGTCGAGCTGCTGGTCGCTCACGGCGACAACGAGAACTACACCGATTACTTGCAGATGCTCCTTCGACCGTATCTGAGCTTGATTCAGAGCAACTCGAAGGAAGGCTACCGATTCCTCCGCAAGATGGAGGCGAAGGCCAAGGCCCGATTCGTCCTGCTCGGCTGGAAGGGGCTGTTCGAGAACGGTGTCGAGATTCCGTACTCCGAGGACAAGGCGTTCGAGTTCCTCAGCGAGAGGAAGTGGCGCAAGATCAAGCGCCTCGTCGATAGCTTCTCTGGCGATGACACGGCCTTCGGACCTGCGACAGAAGCTCTGGGAAAAGACTGATCGCCTACTACCGATGGCACAAGAAATTCGGCAAGCGCAACGATGTAGTCACCCATGCGAAGTACATGGAGGCGGGGCAAGCCTCGGCCTTCGACTCGCCGCCGCCCTCGATCCTGGGGCTCGAATGGGTGATGAAGGCGTTCCTGTATCTGGACGTGCGTCGGGGCGTGCAACTTGTGGCTGGCATGGGTGGGGGCGGCGGAATCGTGGAGCACTTGCAGGTCAGCGAGATCGAGGCGTATTGCCGAATGATGAATATCCGAGACCGTTACAAGCAGAGAGATCTGCTGTTCTACATCGGAGTTCTTGACGATGTAGCTGTTGATCTGGGCCAAGCTGCTCTGAGCCGGAAGGCCCCGCGTGATCCCGATGAGGATGCGCCCTAATGGCTGGCTCAACCAAGTACACCGTCCAATTCAGGGCCAAGGGCGATGCGACAGGTGCGCGTCGGATCGTCACCCAGTTCAATGACGTCGGCAAGTCAGCCGACAAGGCTTCGGACAAGTTCAAGAGGCTCCAGAAGCAGATCCGCCTGATCCGCGCGGTGGCCGCCGCAGCGACCGCAGTCTTTACGGCCCTCGGCGGAGCGATAGCGGCTGTCGCGGTCGGTGCGGCGGTTGTCCAGTTCGCTCGATTCGAGAAAGGACTCTCCAATGTTCAGGCTGTATCGTCGGCCACGACGGAGGAGCTGAAGCAACTCAAGATGGCGGCTCTCGATGCCGCCGCTGCGACGAAGTTCAACACCCGCCAGGCGACGGACGCCCTCTACGCTCTCGCCTCCGCTGGCTTCTCGGTCGAGGAGTCGATCCAGGGTCTCCAGCCCGTCCTGAACCTGGCCGCTGCGACTGCCGGAGATCTCGGCTCGGCTGCGGAGCAGGTCGTCATGTCTTTGCGGGGCTTCCAGCTCGGCGCGGACCAGGCTGGCCGTGTAGCGGACGTTCTCACCGCAGCAACCCAGAACTCCGCACTCAACGCCGAACGGCTCACAGGAGCCCTCCAGAACGCCTCAGCGGTATCGAATGCCTATGGGCAGAGCCTCGAAGACACGGTGGCCGCTCTCGGCATCCTGACGACCTCGCTCTCGGATGGCTCGACGGCGGGCACCGCGCTCCTGGGGACCTGGATTCAGATGATCGACAAGTCGAAGGCGCTCGGGGTCGAGGTGATCGACCAAGAGGGCAAGATGAAGTCGATCATCGAGATCGTGCGCGCCTACGAGGAGGCTGGGATCGACGCCCTCGGGGCCATGCAAGCCTTCGGTGCTCGCGGCGGTAAGGGGATGTCGATCCTGATTGCGCAGGGCTCGGATGCGCTCGAAGCGCTGCGGATCGAGATCGAGGCCAACGGCCAGGCGGCAGAGGTAGCCGAGAAGCAGCTCGACAACCTGGCTGGTTCGGCTACCGTGATGATGTCGAGCCTCGATGTGCTGATGGTCAGCTTCGGCGAGACGGCTGCGGGTGCGATCCGGAAGCTCGTCGACAGCATGACGGTGAAGATCCGCCAGGCGATCACCTGGATTCAGAACAACGCCTTCGAGCTGACCGAGACCTTCGAGAGGATGGGCAGCGTCATCGGGAAGGTCTTCGGTGGGGCCACGAAGGCGGCCATCGGATTCGCCAGGGCGCTGGATGACATCACTGTCGCCGCGACGGCTGCGGCGGTCGCCATCGCCAGCCTCAAGCTCACCGCCGTCGCGGGAAGTATGGCTCGCCTGGCGAAGCGGGGCGGCTGGCTGTACGCGATCCTCCTGAACCTCGGGCACGGCCTCGGGAAGCTCGCCAAAGCGGGGCAACTGGTCCTCCGGTTCCTGGGGATTGCCTCGGCTAGCGCGGCGGCTGTTGTTGTCGCCTTCACGGGCACTATGTATGCGATCTGGCGCCTCAAGAAGGCGTTCGACGACATGGACCAGTCGATCCGGCGATCCTACAGCGTGATGCAGAAGACGGACATCGTGCTCGCTCAGGCAGAGGACAGCGCCTCGAAATACGCGATGAAGGTCGGCCAGCTCACCCGACTCCACCAGGCGGAAGCGCTCGCCGCCCTCCATGCCGCGCGCCAGACGGAGCTGCTCAACGAGGCGAGGGGGGAGGGAGGACTGGAGCAGAGGATCAACGAGGACCAGCAAGAGCTGAACACCCTGCTCGAAGAGCAGCGGGTCCTGATGGAGAAGATGGACACCCCGGTCCTGGGCAAGATCTGGTCGCACTTCAACGAGGGCCGGAAGACGCTCGACGAGAACGCCATCGCCATCGAGAACCTCCGCAACCAGATCGCCACCACCACGCTCGAACTCCAGAAGAACGAGGAGGCCCGCTTCCGTGTCGAGGCGCTGATCGAGGCGGAAATCGCGAAGATGGAGGAGCGCGAGGGGGCGCTCATCGACAACCTTCTGGCCCAGGAGTCTCTCAACACGGCGACCGACGAGTACAAGACGTTCGCGGCGAACCTCCAGATGGAGGTGATGATCCTCGAATACAAGAACAAGCTCATGGCCGAGGGCACGAAGAGCACCCTGGAGATCGCGGCGGCGACCGAAGCCTACGGGGTTGCCCTGCGGTTCGGCCTCCTGGAGGGGAGCGCTGAGTTCGAGAAGATCTTGGCGCAGATCGAGCGCCGGATGAAGCTGGAGAAGGCGACCGCTGACGAACAGAAGAAGGGGCAGAAGGACACGATGGCTCGTCTCAAGGAGGAGTTGTTCCAACTTGAGAGGGTGAACGCGGTCAAGGCGGAGTACGTCGGCGAGACGGAGGCGCAGACGCAGGCCCTCAAGGACCTCGAAGACCAACAGCTCATCTACGCGATGGCGGCAGAGCAAGAGGTCTTTGACCCGATGCACGAAGACTATCTAGCCATCGTGGCCCTCGTCGAGTCGATGCGCGAGGCCAAGGACGCAGCCGAGGACATGGCGAAGGCCGAAGAGGGTCTGGCGGCAGCTCAGGAAGAGGTCATCGCGTCAACCGAAAAGCTGATCGAGAAGCAGAAGGAGCTGGCTGAGAAGGGCAAGGAGATCTGGACGTCGTTCTCGCGCGATCTACAGCAAGGGTTCTCGGACACGATCTACCAGATGCTCGACGGCAACATGGACAGCTTCGAGGACTTCTTCGACGGCATCGTCGATTTGTTCAAGCAGGCGTTGGCGAAAATGATCGCGATGGCAATCGCGAACAAGATCATCTTGAACGTCAGCTTCGGATCGAGCTTCGCGTCGGCCATGCCGAGCCTGTTCGGAGCTGGGACCGGAGCTGGAGCGGGTGGATTGGCCGGGATGATCGGGGGCCTATTCGCTGGCGGAACGCCTGCGGCGGTCACGGCTGGTGGCTACGGGGTGGGTGGAGCGGCGGGCATGGCCGGGGTGGTCGCACCCGCCACTTCCGGTGGAGCGTTAGCAGGCGTCGGCGGAGTGCTCATGGCCGCCGCCCCAGTCTTGGCTGTCGTTGCCGCCGCCGTTCTGTTGAAGATGAACATGGACAGTCACGAAGCGAAGAAAACTATCGCCGGGATGGACTTCACGCAGAGCGACCAGACCGCGAGCGGCTACTCCGGGGGCGCCTACTCGTACTCGGGGCACACCGGGACGCAGGCCGAGCTTCAGGTCGTCCACGACAACCTCACCGTCTTCTTCCAGGATCTCGAACGCCTGGTCGGGGGCTCGATTGAGTTCTCTGAGCGCTTGAGAATCCAGGTGACCGGCCACGGGAAGCACTGGGCACAAGTTTGGGACGAGACCGGCAGACTGATCGCGGAGATGCAGTTCGACAAGATGGAGGAGGCGGTCGCCTGGGGAATCGAACAGTTGATGTCGCGCTCCACCATCGAGGACATCTCGGACAACATCACCTGGGCGATGTCGCAGATCCTCGCGATGGCTGCCGAGAAGGGTCTCGAACAGGCGATGGCGGACCTGGAGTTCCTCTCGATGCTCGGTGATGAGATCAACAACGTCATGGGGATCACAACCCCGGCGATGGATCAGACCCTCATCAAGCTCGACGAGCTGAGGGCCGGGATCGAGCAACTGGGCCTCGGCGCAGACGTCACGGCAGCCCTGCTCAACGAGCTGGCCGAGGCCGAGGCTCACCGTCGCCAGGAGATCGCGCTCGACCTCATGGGGCAGCTCGTCGGGATGATGGAGCGGGCTGGTGTGAGGACCGCCGAGGCCGCTCGGATGAGGGCGGAGATCGAGCAGAAGATCTTCCAGCTCAGCCTGATGCGTCTCGAAGCGGAGCTGAAGGCGTTCGGGCTCCTCACCGAGGCCGTCGCTGCGATCCTCGGGGAGATCGGCAAGTGGGCCGCGAACCTCGGGAACTTCATGTCGTCCGTCAACGTCAGCGTGCCGAACATCCCGACCCCGAAGCCGTCCGGAGGGGGCCGCAGAAGCGACCGCCGAGATCGGCGCCGGGCGCTGCTCGATATGTTGCGCGGCTACGAGATGAGCACCTTCGCCAAGGCGGTGTTCGACCTGGGCAAGAAGTTCAAGGAGGCCGCCATCGAGGCGAAGAAGCTCGGGGTCAGCGCGGAGCGCGTGGCGCGGGCTCAGGCCAAGGCTCTCAAGGACCTGATCGACGGCATCTTCGACCCGATCCAGGAGTACCGCGACAACCTCATGCTGAGCCCGGAATCGACGGCCCTGCCAGGGGCTCAATTCATGGAGGCTCAGCGCCGCTTCGAGGAGCTGCGCGAGAGGGCGATGGCGGGGGACATCGACGCCCTCCAGGAGTTCCCGCAGGCGGCTCAGAATTTCCTCAAGCTCGCGGGTGATTTCTTCGGCACCTCCAGCGGTGCATACCGAGCGATCTTCGAGTCGGTCCAGTTCGATCTCGACAAGATCCTGGAGATGCGCGACGAGTTGCTTGTCGATCTCATTGGCGAGCCGATGCTCCAGCAGCTCGAAGAACTCGAAGAGCAGACCTCGCTGCTGTCGCAGATTGAAGGTTGGCTCGAAGCCGGAGCCAATGCTGCCAACACGGGCGGCGGCGGGAGTGGCGGCGGGGGTGGCGGATACATGGGCGCTGGCGTCATCCTCGGGGATGGGCTCGACGACCTGGGTTACAAGGACAGCCGCAAGCTCAAGAACATCCTGGGCGGCTACATCGGGGCCGGGACCTACACACTCGACCAACTCATCGAAATGATGAACGCCGGGAACCTTCACGCCGATGTGATCGGAACGCTCAAGAGCCTGGGCCTCATGGCGAGAGGCGGCCCGGTCCTCGGCGGCCAGTCGTACATCGTCGGCGAGGAGGGGCCGGAGATCTTCACGCCCAGCTCGTCCGGCAACATCATCCCGAACGATGTCGTCTTCGGCTCGCGCTTCGGGGACAAGCCTGGCTGGGGCGATGGCTTCGACTTCGGGACTGTCATGTCCGTGATGGACAGGGCCAACGACAACGAGGGTGAGAGTTCAGCTCAAGCGCGCTACGAAAAGGTGACGACTCTCAAGACGTCGAAGGCCATGCTTGAAGCGGAGCAGGAGACGGCTGGGCACGTCAAGGCGATGCGCGAGGAGATCGAGGGACTGCGCGCCCAGATCGCCATGCTGATGAGCAAGATGGAGACGCGGCAGACGGCATGAGCCTCCCAGGCATCAAGGAGTCGCTGACTCGCCCCATCGCGGTATTGCCTGGGGCGTTGTCGTCCTCGATCACTTCGATAGGCGTCGGCTACTCGCTCGATCCTCCATCGAAGTCGCGGACGTACTGCCTCATCGCGAAGCCGATTGACCCGATCAACCCGAACATCCTGATGTGGTCCGACAACCCGCAGGAGGCGAAGTGGCTCGCGTCGGATGTCTCGACGACGATCTCGGTGACCGATCCATACGGCGGCACGGATGCCTGGTCTGCCGAGGCGGACAACGTGGCAGCCGGGGACCACATCCGGCAACGGTTCAAGCACAACGGGACGGAGCGCTTCTACTACGCCGCCCCGAGGGACATCATCTACTCGGCTCCGGCGACGTTCGCAGCACGCCTCACCTTCCAGGCTGGCGGGGCTGGGACCGATGACGACACGGTGGAGATCGGGCTCTACGACGAGGACGCGACCGCCTTCCTTGGCAACGTCACGATCACGAAGCTCTGGGGGCCTGGGACCGTCACGACGACCGCGAGGGGGGCGCTGCTCGAAGGGCTCTCGGAGACGTCCTGGACGCAGATCGAGATCTACTGGTCGGCGGGCGTCTCTGACGGCTTCCTCTACCAGTTCCGGATCTATCCGGGCGGCTATGGTACGAACGACGGCAAGGTCAACGTCTACCGCCCCCAGGTCGAATACACCAAGGGAGAGCAATCGGCGGCTCCGGTGACCGGCCTGGTCTCGACGGACCCAAGGAAGACGGAGGACCGGAACACGGACGACGAGATCTCGGGGGGCGAGGTCGAGACCTTCATCTCGAACAAGGGCTACAGCTCACACGCCAGCGACACGCCAGCGGACACCCTCTTCCGGGCCGGGCTCGTCGTGCCGTACCACATGGACGTCCGGCTCGATTCGGGGGACACCTTCGACAAGCCGCCGACGGCCAACGCCGGGGTCATCGAGATCTCGAACACGGACGGCTACTTTGACAGGCTGCTCGACTACTCGTGGGCCGGGTGCTCGATTGAGATCTACCAGGGCGAGCTGTGGGCGCCGTTCTCGACCTTCTCCAAGATCTTCATCGGGACCTGTGAGGACATCACCTGGACGAAGGACAACATCAGCCTTCAGCTCCGCGACTCGACGCAGAAGATCAACAAGATCCTCCAGGAGAATCTCTTTGGCGGCTTCGACCAGAGCCTCCGAGGCACGGGATTGGCCGAGATCTTCCAGACGACCCAGCATCCGACCTGCTGGGTGCATGGCGACCTCACCGTCGAGTGCCGAATACGGATGGCGGCGGCGCCGACCAACACCAGCAATGTGCTCGCGATGTACGCTGGGACCGGAGTGGCAGAGGCCGACAACGCCGCCTTCCGGTTCTACCTGGACACGACAAATATGAGGCTCGTCTTCGGGTGGCAGTACAGTGCGACTCCCGCCTGGGAGCAGTTCACGACGGCGAACGCGACGATCCCAACGTCGTGGCTCACCGACGACACCTGGCACCATGTCGCGGTCACTCGCGACACGGAAGGCAAGGACCTCTACGCCTTCATCGACGGAGACGAATACTCGATCAAGCAGGACTACACGAACGACCCGACGGGGGGCTGGACGGGGCTCCTGTCGGTGGGATCGAACCCGGCTGGAAGCGCGAACGAGTTCGACGGGGACATCGACGAGCTGCGGGTCTGGGGCGTCGTGAGGACCGAGGACGAGATCAACTCGAACAGGGGGACCGTGATCGGTGCAGCTCACCCCGACCTGCTCGCCTACTACCGAATGGATGAGGGCCTCAGCACGACGACCTACGAGGAAACGACCCTCCTCGCCGAGAACGACCAGCTCCATCGCAGTATTCGCTGGAACGGCACCGATGCCGTGGGCGTGGTGGCGGACGACGACGATCTCGGGCCTCATTCCTCGTTCACCATCGAGTGCATCTTCTATCCTGGCCCCTATGCTTCGTCCTACAACTATTACTTCTGGAAGGGCTCCTCCTACGTCCTCTACCACCGCTCGTCGGATGACGAGCTTGTGTTCGGCTTCTGGGACACGACGGGCGCGACATTCCGAACCGTGACCATCGACTCCAGCGAAGAGGTTGACGTCACCTGGGGACAGGGGAAGCGCTGGCTGAGGATTGGCGTGAGCTGGAGCGACATCACGCAGGAGTTCAACACCTACGTCGAGGGCGTCCTGACGAAAACCTACCGGAACCCAGCGGCGGGCACGACCGACTGGACGGCTGGCGATGGTGGCACGGCGGCTCTGCGTTTCGGCTACGACACCTCGACCTACTACATGAACTGGATCGCCGACTTCCGCTACTGGAACGCCGTGATCGCTCCAGAGGACGTCGCGGAGTGGTACGACAAGGCCCTCACGTCAGCGCACCCGAACTGGAGCAGCAACCTTCAGGCATGGTACGACTTCAACGAGACGAGCGGCGATGCTCCGAACCAGAAGACGCCAACGCCACCAGTCGGCGACGTGGCGACGACGAACGAGACCTGGGTCTCGACCGATGGCGAGCTGGACGGGTCGAACGCGGCCTCCTGGGTCGGCTCAGGCGAGGGCGCCGTCACGATGGCAGGAGTACCGAAACCAATCGCATTGGGCCAGTGCCTCCATGTTCCGCTCATCCTGGTAGATCCGGTCAAGAATGTCTATTTCGCGGCTCAGGGGCCACTACAGGCCGATGACGGGGCATTTGAGGGCGGAGTCCCGCTGGAGGGGGCCGCTGTTGGCGCCACGGACATCTGGGACGCGACCTTCGAGGCTGAGATCGACAGTTGCCAGACGTTCGACACCCCTTCAACCTATGTGAGCTACTCGACTGACACGGACGACACCACGACCGGGGACGTGAACCTCCTCCCAGCGAGCCCAGTGGTCGGGGATGGCGTGGTCTTCGGCTACGCCGCGACCTTCGCCGGGGTCGATCTGTGGATGAACGTGGCCGCCGAGGGCGAAGCGACGGCCTGGACCTGGCAGTATTACAACGGCTCAGCCTGGGCGGATCTGACCGGGGTTCGAGACTACAGCGACGGGTTCCGGGAGCTGATGAGCTACATCGCCTGGGGCGAGGGCGACGAGGCGGGTGGAGACAAAGGTGACGACCTGACCGGGACGAGCAAGGATCGGGTCGCGATTCGCTGGTCGATCCCGAGCGACTGGGACAACACGACGAGCTTCGGCGGGGAAGGTCCCTACTACTGGGTGCGGGCGATCATCTCGACAGGGAGTGAGCCGCCCTCGAACATCCCGAAGGCGTCGGCGGTCTGGGCCATCGAGACCGATTACGTCTACGACCTGAACCGTGGGCTCTACCGTCTCCAGAGCTATCCGAAGTACAAGGTCACAGCGCACCTCAAGGGGCACGCGAGCCCGACCTATGTCGATGAGGCGGGGCCGATGATGTGGCGCCTGGCGAGCGAGTGGGGCGGGCTGGGTGCGACCGAGAAGTTCCACACGCTCGACGACTTCGGCGCCGACGTCACTCTCGGTTTCTACGTGGATGCACAGCGACAGAATCTCCTCAAGGCTCTCTCGCAGATCGCCAGCTCGGTTCATGGGCAGCCGTACATCAACAAGGCCGGAGCCCTGGCAGCCGTCTCGATCCCGATCCCCGAGAACGAGGTCCCGGAGTTCATCATCACTCCAGAGATGTGGAAGGAAGGAACTCTCCAGCGGCTCACGACCGGGCTTCCGTCCTGGCAGCAGAACGTCGGCTTTCAGCCGTACTGGGGAGCCTACTCGCGTGGCGACCTGAACTGGGCTCGAATCCAGAGAGCGGCCACGGTCGAGGATCTCCAGCAGCCGTTCCGGATCGTCAAGGGAACGAAGACGCGCAACAAGGAGACCTGGACCGGATCGCCGGACAACTTCGTCGGCACCGGGATCTACAACGAGGAGGACGCGCAAGCGGAGGCCGACTTCCGGCTCGCACTCTATGGCGCGCGACGACACCTCTACTCGGTCTCGTATCCGTTCGGCTTCGGCTTCGCCTACGACATCGGCAAGGTGACGCGGCTCGACACCGACGGTCGATTCAACTTCGACGAGGCTGGCAGGCCGATGGTGGTCGTCGGCTTCCAGGAGGACCCCGTGAACCAGCTCATCACTTTGCTACTGTGGGGATAAGGTATGGCGCTCGAAAGCAAGATGTTGATCGTGTCTCCGGCGCTGAGCGACGCGGCGACGATTGTCGATGCGTCCACCGCAGCCCCGTCGATGCCCGAGACGAATCTCCTCACCCAGCAGCCGACGGATCGGTTCCGCTCCTACAACTACACGGCGACCTTCGCGGTACTCGACTTCGGCGAGCTGGTGACCGTGGACTTCATCGCGCTGCTCTTCCACAACGCCACTTCAGCAGCGACGATCCGGCATCGCTTCTCGGACACCGGGACCACCGAGCTGGTCAGCAGCCCGGACTACGACAGCGGCGGCGGCGGGATCAGTATGTGGTACTCGAACGCGGCCATGACCACGGGGGCATTCGACTTCTCGACCTGGCCCAGGAAGCATCACTTCCACTACGCCGACATCGGGCAGACGGTTCGCTACTATCGCTTCGACATCGCTGACACCACGAACCCCGATCTGCACATCGACGCTGGTCGCCTGGTCGTCGGCCTCAAGTACCAGCCGGGCGTGAACATCGCCTACGGGAGCAGCCTGCCGTTTCCGATTGAGCCAGAGAAGTCGATCACTACGCTCGCCGGTCCGCGCTTCCCGATCACGACCGGCATCACGAACCGGGTGTCGGCAGAGTTGCAGTTCACCGACAAGGACGAATTGCAGGAGAGTCTCCACGAGTTGCTCCTGAATCGCGGCAGCGCCGGAGACGTCTTTTACGTCAACGACCCGACGAGCAAGTGGGCGCATCACGAGTCCTGCTACGGGACGATCAACGCGACCTCGAACCCGTCGATCCCAGAGTACGGCTTCTGGTCCTACTCGCTCTCGATTGAGGGGCTCATCTGATGGCGAAGATCGCACTGCGGGCTCTCCAAACCAGCGCCACGACCGGCGTCGGAACCTACACGCTTTCAGCCTCCGCTCCGACGGGCTGGCAGACGTTTCTGGCCGACTCGAACATCTCCTCGGGCGACTCCGTGTACTACCTCGCGACCGACGTGGACTTCGAGGCCGAGACGGGGCAGTGGGAGGTCGGCGTCGGCACGATCACCTCGGGCGGCAGCGACACGATGAGCCGCGACACGCTGCTCGGGAGTTCGACGGGGAGCTGGATCTCCTGGAGCACTGGCACGCGCGACATCGTTGGGATCATTCCCGCGTCCGGCTTCATGCTCGGCCAGAACAACCTCTCCGAGCTGACGTCGCCCTCGACGGCGAGAACGAACCTCGGGCTCGGGACTGCGGCAACGAAAGATGAGGGCCACGGCAACGGTCTCGATGCCGACACGGTGGACTCCTTCGAGGCGTCTGTCTACGTGGTGAAAGCGAACGACGAAACGATCACCGGAGCCAACACCATCTCCGGCAACCAGACCTTCTCCGGCGACAACGGCTTCACCGGAGTCAACGACTTCTCGGGGACGGGGGGGCGGGTCGTCCTGCCGATTGACCCCGACTCCTTCGGATAGATCATGGCTCTTGGATCAGACTACAGAGTCCTTCAGGTCGTCGATACGTCAGGCGGCTATCCGGGCACCGGAGACTTCGAGTTCTCGATGGGCTCCAGGGTTCGGAAGGTCGGCAACCTCTGGATCTGGGAACCCTACGGCGTGGCTCCCTACGGCTACCAACCCTTCGACAGCCTGGACGGCCTCGACGTCTGCTACCTGGCGGAGAACTTCGACGACCCGGATGCACCGACAACGGGGAGCTGGGAGATCGGAGTCGCACCTCTCGACTGGAATGGCACGAGCGAGAAGTTTGAGCTGGTCCGATCTGATGTCGGGGCGGTGATCCTAGAGTCGACAACGGGCAGCGCGATCAGCTTCTCGTCGGGGACCATCCGCTGCTACAACATCTTCCCGGCGCACGAGCTGGGCTACCTTGAGCCGACCGACAACCTTGATGAGGACCCATCGCCAGGCACCGACCTGACGATGATCCAGAGCACCGTCACGGCGCGGGCGAACCTCGAACTGGGGGACGTGGCCGTGGCGGACACGGGGAGCGGCAACGGGCTCAACGCCGACACGCTCGACGGCTACCACGGAAACCAGTTGTGGCGCCGCGCCACCGCCGAGACGATCACTGGCAACCACACTCACACCGGGGACCTGTCGCTTTCGGGCGACAACGACTTCACCGGACTCAACCGATTCAGCCAGGGGGTCTTCGTGGTCCCTGCTGGCGCTGACCTTTGGGCGACCACCTGATGCCGATTCCTGGAGCGATCTGGACAGAAGGCAGCTACTTCCACTTCATTGACGCGGACGGCAACGAGTTCTCTGTCCAGGGGGTCCTCGTGGGGCCAGCTCGGGATTTGGCGCAGCCGGGTGAAGTGGCCTACATCTCCTCGACCGGGGCGCTTCACTACATCGGCATTGTCCGGGAACCGCAGCAGGGCGCCCGCCTTTACGAATACAAGCTGGCCTACGAGACGGGGTTCTCCGGAGCGCAGACACCAGGCACCGGGATCATCGGGTCGATCTGGGCCGAGGCTGGCGGCTTCCTCCACTGGCTGACTACGGGGAAGACCGAGGCGCGGACCTATACCGGGATCATCGTGCCGGAGGACGCGCCCTATCCGGTCCCCCCGAACAACGTGCCGAACGTCACCCTAGAGGCGTGGTACAGGCCCTCTAGCATCGTTGACGGCTCCGACTGGCAGGACGACTCGGGCAACGCGCACCACATGACCCAGGGTACTCCAGCGCTAGAGTTGTCCGTTGACTCCAACGAGATCGACGGCTACGACACGATGTATCTGGAGAACTCCACCACGAAACGGCTTTTGTGTTCTTCCTTCAACTGGAAGACCAGCACATCCAGAGCCGGTGCAGCGGCGTGGGTGGTTTGGAAGGTTGACAGCGTGGATCACGACTCCGACTCTTACCTCGGTGCGAGTGGGGAGATGCCGGGGGTGAGGTACTGGGGGTCAGAACCAGTGGTCAGCCTCAAGGCAGTGCTGATTCCGGAGTCCGATCACGCGAGCCTGGTTTATGACGCATATCAGCTTACCGAGATGTGGGCTCAGGAGATTCCGGGGATAGCATCTGGGACGGTCGGCTGGTATCCGCAGGCAAACACCCCTTACGGCAGGTTCAGTCATTCTGGCGGCGGGCACTACGATAGCTTCGACGTTACCTACTTCGGGTACAACTTCCCTGGGAACGTGGCAGAGCTTTGTCTCTTCAAAGACTCGCACCCTTACGGCACCTCGATGTATGGGTTGCGGCAATACTTCGCCGACAAGTACCCATCGCTCACGATCCCCCAGCCAACCGATCAGGTAGCCATCTCCTCGTTCCCGGAGCTGGAAGCGCACTGGGAGGCTGAAAACGCGACCTACGACGGGAGCGACTTTATCTCGTCCATCACCGACTCTTCCGGGAACGGACACACGGCCAGTCAGTCAAACGCAGACAACAAGCCGAAGTATGTATCTAGTGGCACCTACTGGGGCGCGAAGCCTGCGGTAGCCAGTCGGAATCAAGTGACCTCTGGCGATGGCTCATTTATGAGCTTCACGCAGATCAACTGGACAAGCAGCCTGACGGACTTCACCGTGATTGCTGTTGTCGCGATTGCCCACGATACCGACCCGGAGGGTGGAAACTATTACCTCTACGACAACGCCGGAACCGGGACCATCAACCAGTTGCGGCTCGACCCAACCATCGGAGCGTTCAAGGCGGCTTGGTTCTCTTGGAACACGACTCTCTGCACCCAGAGAGCCTACACATCGGGGATGCCGCTCGTGATCGGCTTCACCTACAACTACGATGTCTCTAATGCCACCTGCGATTTCTACATGAACGGCCTACCATCTGGGCGCCTCAATGCCATCGCTGATGGCAACGCAACCTACGAGATGACAGACCAGGGCTTCGACACAATCTTTGGTGAGTCGGGCGGTGGCGGTACAAACGGGCCGACTGACTACCTCATGGAGTGCGGTGAGATTGCCCTTATCAAAAAAGCCTTGACGCCACAGGAGCACATGAACGTGGCATGGAAGCTGTTGAATGACTACGACATCGGATCGCAATCATAGGAGGACAAAATGGGAACGCAAGAAGCCGCACCGAAACGGGACAACTGGAAGGTCGCATCGGTCAGTATGGAGTCGAAGCCGATGGGGTGGTCGATCCTCGCGCTGCTCGCCATGATCCTCGTGGCCGTGGCTCCGGAGATCAAGGACCTCGCGAGCTGGCAGGACGCCTTCACGCCAGCGTTCGTCGGTCAGCACTTCTACATCTGGGGATCAGTTCTCGGAGCTTGGGTAGCTGGCTTTATGAGGAACAAAAAGTAGTTCTCCCACGCGGCGTGGGAGCCAGCCGCGAGCGGCTACCGTCTGGGGGAAACAATGGGCTGCTGTGACAAGACCAACATGGAGCTGCTGGCAGAGGAGGCCAGCTTCATCTCTCTGGTAATCGAGATCGAGCTGGCGATGGAACGGGATCGAGGCTACCTTGAGCAGCTCTACCAAGTGTGGCTGGAGCGAGGTCTCGACGTCGCCGAGATCGAAGAGACGAACGTCCTCCTGATGGCGGATGATCGTGTCTGTCATTGACACCGAGGGTCGAGTTATGTGCAAGCCCGGAGATACAACCGCAGACCTGATTGAAGAAGCAGAGCTTCTTGAGGGACGCGAAGGCATAGGAGAGCGGCGAGTGGGAGACACGGCCAAGCAGAAATCAGCACTTCTTACCGGACTGGTCGCTGTTTTGAGTCTACTGTCCGGGGTCTTCGTTGCCCCGTTTTTCGTCAACGTTCGGGGCGTGGCTGGATTGGAAAAAACTGTAGAGTCGATGAACTCGACAGTCGAAAGCATCCATACCGACATCGGCAGAATCCGGTCACAAGTTGAGGAGAACACTAGGGCGCTTGCGGTTGGTGGGCGTTACACGCTGGAAGAAGAACTGGAGTATCGAGCGAAGCAATCCGACAAAGAGGCAAAGCTGAGGGAGCGCGTTGCCATTCTCGAATACAAGAACGGAATCACCCAATGAGTCGCTGGAAAGGGATCGTACTGCACCACTCTGCCACCAAGGACACTCCTGGGGTGAACACGGAGCAGTTCCGTCGCTACCACAAGGAGATCCGGCTCTGGAAAGACATCGGCTACCACAAGGTCATCGAAGACATCGACGACATCTACGAGGGGCTGGATGGTCGCCCCGCTTATATGCAAGGAGCCCACTGCATCCCGGTCAACCGGACGCACCTGGGGGTGTGCTTCGTGGGCAACTTTGACCTCTACGAAATGCCGGAAGAGCAACTCATCGCCGGGGCACGGTCGATTGCGAGCTTGTGCGCCATGATCGGCGCCGAACCATCTGACATATCCCGCCACTCAGATTGGTGGGACACGGCTTGCCCCGGCGCATTTTTCCCCTTCGAGGATCTCGTCGAACAAGTGGAGGCACGACTATGAGATGTCTAGCTGTTTTGATGCTGCTCGCTGCTCCTGTCGGAGCCGTGGAAGAGATCGACTTCTGGAACATGACTCGCGAACAGGCGGCGACCTACGGGGTTGGGTACGTTGCGAAGGGATGCAGCTTCGACTTGGACGATGACCTGATCTTCGGAGAGCCCGAGGACTGCGTGATCTGCAACGACATCGAGGGCACGACGCAGATCCTCGAAGACTTCGACAACGATGGGGAGTTCGAGGTCCAGACGTACATCGACAGCTATCGTGGCGACGACAACCCGATGTGTGGGGGGCCGGAGACTCCGTGTCGCACCGTGACCTACGCGAAGGACAACCGATTCCTCGAAACCGAGGGAGAGAATATCTTCTGCGCTCGCGGTGAGTTCCACGAAGGGCTACTCGAAAGCGGTCTGCACAACGGACAGGATGGCGTGAAGATCTGGCCTGCGGCGGGGATGCGTCGGACGGATTGGGAGCTACCCTCGAACCCGACCATGATCGTCGGGTGGGACTACAACCAGAACGGCATCTATGCTCCAGTCGATCAGGAGGACATCGCCGACTTCGACGGCTTCGTGGATGGCAGCCACATCAACGTGTTCTGGAGGCAGGACTGCAAGGACGTTGGCGGTCAGTGCGTTCAGAGTCAGAACTGGCTCTCGACGAGTCGGTGGGAGGTCGCGCACATCCGAGTCCGCGAGTACGGTTTGCTGCCCGATCCGAGTCCAGGCCGAGGGCTGTTCCATGCCGAGCGAAAGGCTTACGGCGATGCTCGCGAGATGGGATCGCACGTTTGGTTCCACGACATCGGGGCCTACGACATCAACAAGGGCGGCGACTCCAAGAGCGGGAGCATGATGATCGAGGGATGGGATCGCGCTGCTCAGGAGTGGATGAGCTTCACGAATATCGACATTTGGGATAGCTGCGGCTACTTCTGGCGAGGTGGCGGGATCAAGGGACCGAAGGAGCATTTTCTCGTGCAGAATGTCTCGATGAACTGGTTCTGTGACGACGATGCTGACGACGGCAGTACCAGCACTCCTGGCCTGAAGATATGGGGCACGTACACCGACGTAAGGTTCCTCAACAACTTCTTCGACCAGTCTCCTGTTGCGTGGGAGAACCCCGGCATCACGAAGGTCGCAGGCGGGGCCATGTCGATCAACACCTGCATCCGAGATTTCTACGCCGAGGGGAATATCCTGAAGAACATCCAGGACGGATTCGTAGTCCAGGGTGGTCTGCTGCGAGGCTGTCAGGAGCGAAATGGCGACAACCTCGTTTTCAGCAACAATCTTCTCATTCTGGACGATGACAGGACGAACAGTATCGCGCTCAACATTGGCGCGGGACGCGATGAGATCGTCTATACCGAGGACATCACGGTAGAGAACAACATGGTCGTGGATCTCGGCGTGGTGCCGAATCTCAAGCGAGCGATCAACATAGGCGACGATGTGTATGGGGGCGACCCTCCGAACTTCGATCCGTCGAACGACAAGATCATCATTCGCAATAACACGTTCTACTCTCCAGAGCCGAACGGGTACGCGGGGTGGTTCACTGTCGGAGCAGGAGATCGGCGCAAGCTGCCGGACGGCACGTATGTCAGTCTTCCCGATAAGTCGCACGACTATCTGGTGGAGAAGAACATCTTCGCCAATGAGACAGCGAACCAGAGCTTCCCGAACTATTCATCAACCAACCATCCTGCGCTCTGGAAGCCACTCGACATCATCCTGACGATGCAGGGCAACGTGTGGGAGTTGGTGCCGCACGAGGACCAACCCGCCAGCCGCAAGCTCTGGAAATCCGACAATGGCGACAATGACATCGACACGAACTCCCTCGCGGAGTTCTCCTCTCATACGGGGTGGGGAGCTACGGATCGCGGCTACGAGCAGGACTACTGCAAGGTCGAGTTCTTGGATCGAGCGAACGGCGATGTGAGGATCGCCGAGACGGATACTTGCGCGAATGGTGCGGGTGCGAATCTGGACTGGCTCCTGGCTTCGGCCCCACCCCCCAATCCCTGCGGGAACGGGATCTGCGAACCTGGCGAGAACCATGAGACTTGTCCGGCAGACTGTGAAGCTCCCCCAGTGCCGACCGATCCATTCTCCGTGTTCTTTGCAAGGTCTGAGGGCACCAGGGTCATCTCTGTCTGTACGATTGCAGGTGCTGGAGTCATAGCTACTTGTCAGGACGTTGACGAAGTGACAGTGGAAATTAACGAACCCGAATAGAGGAGAAGTTACATGGCGTTCGCTGACGATTTTGAAGTAGATGTAACCGGGAACATTACCCACACCTCGGGGACGACGACCTATCCGGTCATCGACCTCCACCGCTACCTGCAAGACCTGGCGGATAACTCAGAAGTGTCCAGTGCGTCGAACGATGTAGCGGCGATCTTCAGTTCAACGCCATCGGAACGAATCACGGACGAGATCATCAACCTCATCAACGGCTACAACATCGACGAAACCTGCGCTGAGTTCCTATACGGCGGGTCGATCACTCAGGGGTCAGGCGCGACGCAGGAACGCTGGTCTGGCCTGAAGGTTCTGGGATCGGTCGTAAGCACGGCAACGCAAATCCAGATCGTCCAGGACAAGTACCTCTACGACGGCGATGCGCCGTTCTGGGGCGACCAGACATCACCGTTCAATGGTGGTGGCGCGACCCTGATGCGCTGCCTAGTGAAGAGTCGCGAGTTCGGTTGCGACATCGACCAGGCCCAGATCCGCGTTCAGGCTCGCAACTACGGTGACACCTACGCATCGTTCGACGTAACACTCGGAGTTGGTGAGGCTGTTGCGGCTGTTTCGACTGTCGATGACCCGCAGAACGACACCGCTCAGGGCACCGTCGATGCCTACACCCATGTCACCAATACCGAAGG